>Ga0209417_1000139_pt1 | contig 193876 bp, 168 predicted proteins | sample RifGroF2_FD_184002 | JGI IMG/M metagenome (GOLD analysis project Ga0209417, IMG submission 184002) | Groundwater microbial communities from Rifle, Colorado, USA - Groundwater F2 (SPAdes) (version 2) | ecosystem: Environmental > Aquatic > Deep subsurface > Groundwater | place: Rifle, Colorado... | reverse complement strand
CAGCCATTATACTTTTATCTTCAAATAATAGATCCCCGGCTTCTGAAGACTGACCTGATAAGGAGTATTGTTTATCTGCACAGTCAGCCACCACTTTTTAATCTTTTTCTCGGTATTGTCTTAAAGCTATTTGCTAACTCTTTTGCATTTATTTTTTATGTTTCATATCTGCTTCTTGGCTTGATATTCAGTGTATCGATTTTCCTGCTGATGTTGAGGCTGAATATTAATCGATGGATAGCCGCTATATTGACGACAATGTTCATTATAAGCCCCCAGGTGATCCTTTATGAGAATATTTTATTTTATAGCTATCCTACGGCTGTGTTGCTTTTAGTTTCTGCTTTATTGCTGAACCAATATTTGATAAATCGTAAGGATTTTACTGCATTAGCATTTTTTGTTTCAATTATGTGCCTTGTCCTCATTAGAAGTTCATTTCATTTATTTTGGTTTATATTAATAGTTTTGGTGCTTTTTAAGTCTCTGAGAAAAGAACGGTTGAAAATAATCAAACTTGCTTTGTTGCCGTTCTTAATTATTTTGCTTGTTTATGGGAAGAATTATCTGCTAACTAATAGTTTTACTACCAGCTCAACATGGTTTGGATTTCAATTTGCAACAATGAACTTATATGGCTTGACTAATCAAGAGGCAAATGACCTTGTAAAAAAAGGAAAAGTGTCAATTACGACTTTTAATGAAGTGGCTAATTTATACTCGATCGGAACAGAATTAAACAGCAGAGTTGAGTTGAAGAAAACAGGAGCTCCTGTTATAGACAATATTAAAAATTCAAATAACACGCCTAATTTTAATAATTATATTTATCTGATAAGCTCAAGAAAATATTTAAAAGAAGCTCTTGATGTATTTAAAAGCAATCCAGAATACTATTTTAGGTCTTTAAAAAGGGCTTTTATTATTTATATTTTCCCGGGACCGACGGATACCCCTTTTGTGAATAGAGAGGTTATAAAAAGTTATGAGGACATGTTTAATTGGAATTTCACGCATTTGAATAAGATAAATGATGGGAAGCTTTATTCATATTTTTTGTGGGCTTCGAGCAAATTTAAAAATTTAAAATGGGATAGTATAAGTATTGCCCTGTATTCTTTAACAGCCGGTTTGTTGATCTTCTTGATAGGGTTTTCTGTGTGGCTGATCATATCGTGTTGGGTTCGCAATCGAGATATTATTAGTTCACTGACTTTGTCATTTATAGTAGGAAATATTGTTTATCTTACTATCGTTAGCAATGCTTTTAGTTCGTTCGGGAACAATAGATATCGTTTTGCCATAGACTCTTTTTACTTGATACTTTTTGGGTTGTTGATAAACGCGATAACTCAAAGCCTTAGAAAGCATAAGAATGTTAGCTGATAATATTAAAAATTCAAAGCATAAGATCATGGCCTTTTTGTTGGGTTTTGTTTCCATAATAAGTCAGATAATTTTGATGAGGGAACTTTTTGCAGTTTTTTGCGGGAATGAACTGGTCTATGCTGTGTTTTTGGCTGGCTGGTTATTCTGGATAGCAGCGGGAAGTTGTATTGCAAGTTTGTTGATAGGCAGGATAAAGAAATATTTTTCGACAATATATTTCCTTTTCTATTCTTTTTGTATTCTTCTCCCGGCAACGATAATCCTGATAAGATCAATAAGGCCTATTATTGGAATGCCCGCAGGTGAGATGGTCAGCATTCTTCCGATCTGTGTGATCACTTTTCTTATTGTAGCTCCAATAACTGTTGTCTTTGGAATGGCATATTCGTTTATTTGCGGATTTTCTGTTTCTATACAAAACAATCCAAGTCAAACAGATGATATAAGTAAGGTTTATTTATGGGAATCTCTTGGTTCGGCTATAGCCGGGATCCTGTTTAGCCTTGTTCTTATAAACCTGTTCTCTGCCATGAGATCAGCATTTATTGTTTCGGTGTTGTGCCTTTTTGCGATACTTTTAATTGATGACAAAAAAGTAAAATATTTAAAAATGAAGATGCTCATCCGGATATCAATAATTGCAATATTGCTGTTTTCAAGCCTCGTGCCCGCGATTGATCGTTTGACAAGGGAGATACAGTGGAAAGGTTTTGATATTGCTGAAGTAAAAGATTCGATCTATGGGAATATTGTTATAACAAGATCCGAAGGAAAGATAAGCTTGTTTGAGAATGGTCTTCATGTTTTTACAGCAGGAGATGTTTTGATAAGTGAAGAAACTGTTCATTATCCGATGCTTTCGCATTCAGGCCCAAAAAGTGTTTTGATGATAGGCAATGGATTGGGCGGGGGCTTACAGGAATTATTGAAATATAGAGATGTTCAAGTGGATTATGTTGAGCTTGATCCGATGGTTATAGAAATGACAAAAAGGAATGTTCCTGATGCGGATATTAAAATAATAGAGGACAAAAGGGTGCATATTGTTAATCAGGATGGAAGGGCTTTTGTAAAAAGGTCTAAAGGCAAGTATGATGTTGTTATTATTGCTTTAGGTGATCCTTACACAGCTGTTATAAATCGATACTATACTGTTGAGTTTTTTAAGGAGGTTGAAAAGATCTTAAATACCGATGGCATTTTGTCTTTATCTGTGACTTCTTCAGAGAATTATCTGAATAAAGAAACAAAGGAATATTTAAGGTCGATAAATACAACATTGAAACAGGTGTTCTCTGATGTTAAAGCTATTCCGGGTGACAGTAATATATTCCTTGCAGGGGGGAGTAAGAGTTCTGTTGAAATTGATCCTGATATGCTGATCGAAAGGCTAAAAAACAGAAGGATCAAGACTGATTATGTCAGCGAATATTATATTCCATTTAAGCTAAGTTATCTGAGGATAAACGATATTAATAAAATATTGGGTGTAAAAGGTGACATCAATTCAGATATGCGGTCGATAACCTATTTGAATAACTTAATAGTGTATTCAACTAATTTTAATACTACGTTCAGAAATATCTTTGAGAAGTTAAGAAGAATAAAATTTTATTATCTGGGATTAATCCCTTTAGGAGTCTTTATTGCGGGATTTTTCTTAAACAAGAAAACAGCAACAGGGCCTATCAGTATTTCAATTATGACAACCGGTTTTTCTGAAATACTATTTCAGATAATCGTTATTTTTGCTTTTCAATCTTTATATGGTTATGGCTACTACAAGATCGGGTTTATAATATCTTCATTTATGTTTGGATTGGTACTTGGAGTTTTGGTGGCTGAGAAATTTTATAGGTATGATTTACAAAAGCTTTTTAGCGTGTATAAAAAAACTCAAATGTCCATATGCTTTTATCCTTTGGTTTTACCGCTGGTGTTCATTTATTTTGGGGATTTTATCTTTGTTCAAAGGTTCATGGGGTTGTTTGCCACGGTTTTTGCTGCTTTACCTGTCATTGCGGGATTTATCGGAGGAATGCAATATCCATTGGCTACAAGGATAGTTTCAATAATAAACAATAAAAGAGAAGAAATTGTGGCAAGTTCGGCCGGGATGCTTTATGCAATGGATGTTTTAGGGGCTTCTTTTGGCGCTTTTGTTGCAGCTACCTTTCTTATCCCTGTATATGGTATTATAAAAGTAGCTATATTTTGTTCGATGACCAATTTTGCGGTGTTGCTATTGTTATTTTGTAATGAAAAATTGAGAGAGAACAGTTGATTTAGGCGTGGTTTTGTTCTATAAAGCTAGTAATGAGAAAATTTAATCGTGTAGAGGTTTTATATGAATTCTGATCAAATAATTAAAAAAATATGTCATGTGGTTGTTATTATTCTTGCTGTTAAGTTTTTGTTCAGCATGGGTACGTTTGATTCAGTAACATATAAAGGTACAGGGTATACAATAAATTTTCCTACGGGATGGAAAACAACTAAGGAAGAGCTTGTGGATATAGGGATATATTTTACTTCTGTTGAGGATAAAGATGTTGTTACTTTTTATCCTGAAGGAGCTCTTAACCCGGAAAGTGGCCAGCCTGAAACTCATATGACAATAGTATCCGGAAAATTGGCCTCCCCAGCATGGATCCAGGATTTATGGCCGGATATCGTAAAAGCGATTATTGATTCAAAGGTCAGGATCATTGATAAAGGTGAAATAAAGATCAATGGCCAGATATCAAAATGGGTTTTATTTTTAGAGAACGAGACTAAAAAATGGAGGCTGGAGTTTTATGCTTGTGATGAGAAGAACGGTTTTATGAAAATAATATTTGCAGCAAATCAGCAGGAATTTAAAGAATATAGGAAAGCTTTTGAAGATTCGAAAGAAACTTTCATGTTTAAGGCTGGGCTCTTCTAGCGGCTAATTGGATTTTAACCCGCCAGCTTGTCTGCAGCTTTGTAGTATTTCGCCTCTCTTGTGGAATTTGTTTTATTAAATAAGGAGTTTTGCTTTCCTGTTAGTTTGCTGATCGGCAGCAGTAAAGTGCCTGCCGTTGCTCCAGCGAAAAGTTTTAAGAAACTACGCCTAGACATATTTTTCGATTTCATTTTTTAAGCTCCGCAATTATTTGTTATTAAGTCCATCTACCAGCTATTTTAGTTTTACAAAATTTACATTTACCATCAATAATATTGTTCTCAATGATCGTATACCCCTGCCTTTTAATTAAAAGTCTACTATCATTAGGGCAATATGTACTGTTCCCGGGATGATTAGGAACATTGCCTACATAAACGTGATTCAATCCTGTCTTTTTTGCAATGTCCCAAGCTATAGAAAGCGTTTCAACGGGAGTTGGAGGCAGGTTTTTCAGCTGATGTTGGGGCCAAAATTTAGAGAAGTGCAAAGGGACATCAGGGCCTAGATTCTCAGAGATCCAGTCACATAATTTTTGAAAGTCACTTTTTTTATCATTCCATGTTGGTACGACAAGGTTTGTAAGCTCTACCCATACGCCTTGATCTATCATGATCTTGATCGCATTGAGTACCGGGGCCAGTGTTGCATCGCTCATTTTTTGGTAAAATTCTTCAGTTATGCCTTTAAGGTCGATGTTTGCAGCGTCTATATATTTGCATAGATCCAGCAGAGGTTTTTCTTGGATATAGCCTGCAGTTACCATGACGTTTAAAATATTATTCTCTTTTGCCAATTTGGCTGAATCATAGGTATATTCATAAAAAACGACCGGATCCGAATACGTGTATGCAATGCTTTTACATTTTGCTTTAAGTGCCTGGTCCATCAGTTTATTTGGAGGCAGGTCATAATTACTTGTTTCCTCAGGCCTTCTTTGCGATAACTGCCAGTTTTGACAATATTTGCAATGAAGGTTGCATCCCGCAGTTGCAATAGAGAAGGCAAGGGTTGAAGGATGAAAATGGTACAATGGTTTTTTTTCTATTGGATCAATGTGAACTGCCGCAGGATTGCCGTAGACAAGGGTCTGTAATTTTCCGTCTAGATTGATACGGACGCCGCAGTTGCCTCTATCGCCATTTTTTAAAATGCATTTTCTTGGGCACAATTCACATTGAACTACGGATGTTTTCATAGTGTTTTCCAATATTTTGCTTCTTTCGGAAGTATTCCAGACTGTTTAAGTTTTTCTTTTATTCTGCTGATATCAATATTTTCTTGAACTATCAGAGCCGGTTCGGTCTTTTCATAAGTCAAATCATTATTAGTTTCTGGTTTATCAGAAGGCTCGTTCTTTAATAGCGGCTTTATGATTGTTGCAATTATAGCAATAATTAGAACTAAGGTTGAGATGAATAGCGCGAGGAATTGTTTAGTTGATTTATCCATTACTTGCAAAAGGTTGAGCATTTTTGGCATAAAATGCATTCAGAACCATTTATTTTTGCTATGTTTTTATCCGTGTACTTTATTGCCCTTACAGGGCAGACATTGCTGCAATCCTTGCTGTCTTTTGACAATCTAAATCCTAAAAAATTAAATTTAGAAATTAACCCTAAAAAGGCACCTGTCGGGCAGAAAAATCTGCACCAGAAACGAAAATAAAAAACTGATGAAAACAATACAAATGATAAAAGCAGCCAGGCGGCCTTGGAGCCCATTAATGAAAAAAAGGTAATGTACGGTTCTATTGCGCCAATATAAGATTTTTTAAACAATATGCTGCAAAATAACAAGGCAAACAAAATTACGTATTTTGTTTTTTGGAACTTGTAATCGAGGCCTTTATTAATGTTTTTTGGTTTAATCCCAGCTTTTTTTGAAATGTTAAAGATCATTTCCTGAATAGCAGCAAAAGGACATATGTTGCAACAATATACTCTACCTAAAATAATACAGGAAGTAATTGTTAGCAAGAGCAATATGCACGTTATAGTGTTGTGCTCGAAAGAAGGGATATTTAATAATAAAAGGCCAGAGAAATGAGAGGTGGACAGCATGCAATTTGTTAATAGTCCCAAAAATATAAGGCTTAAGAGCATTGTGATTTTACTAAGATAAGTTTTTTTAAGAAAGAAGGAAGCTGATCCTAGCAAAAAAATAAAAATAGGAATAGTTATCATTACAAAAGGTTTATTGGTTGTCTTTTTTTTGTTATTCTCAGGAGCAGTATTTAGCAGCAAAGTCTTTATAGGTATGAGACTTTCCTTTATTGAATTTGTAACGCCAGAGCAGGAAATGGTTGCGCCTGTTATGCCGTCAATATCTTCTCCCAATGTGAACTTCTCAGATATATTCTTGCCTTTAAATTGTTCAAGGAAGGTTGGAAAGTTTTTTGTGAAAGACGGTGTTTCTGAATGGGCTATTAGTTTTGTCCCGACTATAGAATTTGAAGAGTCTACTCCAACCAGTATTTTGATCTTTCCCCCATACCCATAGATGTCTGGAGCGAGGTCAGTTGTAAAAAATGCTATGCCTATCAATGTTTCTTTTTTTGTTTTTTTATCAATTGAGTAAATTTTATAATGGGGCGGGTTTTCAAATTTATCTGATATTATATCCGCATCTGAAAATATAGCTTTGCACATGTCTTTTTCAGTTTCTGCACTGCTGCTGGAGATGTTTGATACAAACAAAGAAAGAAGAGTGATTAATAACAGAAATGTAAATTTTTGTTTATTTTTGATCATACTGATAGTTTGTTCTCTAAATATGAGCATGCTAAAGAATAAATTTCCGTTGTTTTGTCATTTTTAGGAATAGATTCAAATAGTTCCTCAAAATAGTTTCTGTCCTTTATGCACTTAAACGTCCAATGATAATTTATATCATAAATCCAGCTTAATTGAAGAAGTTTGAAATCGTTTAATGTTTTAACGTTTTGGATCTTGACTATTTCTCCTGCTTTAATATCAGATATTACAAAATCAGAAATTTCATTATTGTTCGGAAGTCCAAGTTCAAGCGCAACGTTTTGTGTCCCTTCTTTATTTTGATAATAGTCGATCACTAGGCGAAATATATCAAGCTTGTCAGCATCTCTAATCATCCTTGCATAAAAAAGTTCTTTTTCCGGGGCTTTTAACGGCAGCACAGCGCAATTATGATGAAGAACAGAATAAATGATCAGATCTCTTGCTTCGGGATCAATGTTTTCTAAGATAAGGTTCTCTTTTAAAATATTTATTCCCAAGGCAGCATGGTTCTCTGATTTGTGATCAGCAAAAGTTTGATAACGGTTATATTGCTCGAAGCGGCCAATGTCGTGAAATAAGGCAATAGCAGTAGCAAGGTTGATCTCACCTTGATTAAGGCCAAGGCTTGAGGCGATATCGATTATTTCTTTGCATACATTTTTAGTATGAGCAGTTTTTAAAACAATGTTTCGAGTGTACTCCGGGTCAATTGAAGTGAATCTTGAAGTATATTCAAAAAACCACTGTTGAAATAATTCTAGCTCAAAAAATTTTAACATGTTTTCTTTCCTTGTTGGTTGATGATATTATACATAAAAAATTTTAAAAGGTGTCATGAAAAAATATTTCTTAGTGAAATCTCTTTTAAAGATTTGTAAGTGGATGTAAAATACATTTGTGAAAAATAAAATAAATAAAATTATTTCTGCAGTTGTTGTTTTTGCCTTCGCTGTTTTTCTGATCGCGCGGCTATCTTTGGCGCAAGAGGTTGAAAATAAAAGGTCTATGGTTGAGAATTATACCCAGAAAGTAGTTATAAATTCAGTTCTCGACATGATGGGTAAAACCATGCAGAGACTGATAAAGAACAATAATATTGGTCTTTATCCTGTAATAGTTACAAACGCAATCCAGGCAGCTTCTATGCAGGTTTTTGAGCAAGAGTCTACAAAGAATATCGCAAAAGAAGCTTATCAGGTCACTTTGGATAAAGCATTAAAACAGCTTGAGCAGAACATACCGCAGGAAGTTATCCAGCAGAATATCAGAGATTCAGTTGATGAGATCTTAAGAAAGATACCAGAGGACCCTATATACAAAAAAATTGTTGAGGAAGTATTGAAGACTGCAGCAGGACAACAGCAGAAAATCCTGGCAATGGCTTTAGCCCAGCAGCAGGCGCAAATCGCTGTTATGCAGCAGCAATATCAGATGGCTCAACAGGCACTAATGGAGCAATATCAGCAGCAGGTTATTATGAGGTATTCCCAGGAGCAGGCACAGCAGGCATATTATCAGCAGCAGGCAGTTCAATCTAAATACAATGGGATGATGCAGGAAGAGTATGAACGAAGAGTGCGCCAAGAGTATGAAAGTCGTGTTTATTCCCAGACTCCTTGGAAGTAACTTGGGATCAGTTCAATTATGTTATACTATGTTTAAGGGGATTTGATATGAAAAAATTACTGCTTTTTACATTGTTATTTGCATCTATCTATTGTAGCTTTGCCTATGCTGAAGATGGTGAGTCAAAGGTGATAGAGACCTATTATGAAAATGGTGTTCTTGAATCAAGAGGGACTTATAGGTGGGGTAGAAAGAATGGTATTTTTAGGGAATATTATGATAATGGTCAAATAAAAAGCATATGTTCGTACAGGCAAGACGTATTATTGTCTAAAGAAAATTTTGAAAATAGTACAGCTAATATGCAAAAGGATTTTGCGGAAAATGGTGTTAAATTAAATCAAGATGCTACCCTTAAGCCAAAGGAAAAAGGGTATGTTGATATAAAGAATAAGCTCCGGGTCGGCCTAAATGCGGAAGGAGAGCTTCCTCAAGAGGCAAAGGAAAATGAGCTTAAAAAGGCTGAAGAAGCAAAAAATGGGGGAAAAGTAAGAAAAGTTAGGCAGGAAAAAGAACATACGCAAAAATACATTAAAAAAACCTATAAAGAACTGAACAAGGTCAATAAGCAAGATTTGAAGCATACTTCTAAGTACGAAGAGGCTAAGTATGAAAAAGAGTTGAATCTTGGTGGAAGGACAGGCCTTGGCAAGGCAGAGACTAAAAGATTTGGTGCGGATTTATCCGATAATAATGATAAATATAAAAAAGAGGATTATAAATATAAAAAGAAAAAAATAGATAAATATAAAAAAACCAAATTCGTGAATACTAAGCCTGACGGACTTTATTAATATTAATATATTTATAAATTTAAAGGGTAAACTTTTTTTGCAAGTAATGTTTACCCTTTTTTATTTTAAATTGTATTAATTTGGCTTGTTTAATATGAAAAGAAAAGTTAGAATACTGCTATGATTGAGAAAGAAAAATCCAAGAGAATTTTAGTTGTTGATGATGACCCGGTTATTGTTAAATTGCTTGAAAATCGTTTAACCGAAAAAGGTTATAAAGTTGTTTCAGCCCTTGAAGCAGCTGATGGCTTGCAAATGGCAATCAATGATTCTCCTGACCTGATCGTTCTGGATGTAATGATGCCTATCATAAATGGCTACAATTTTTGTCATTTATTGAAGTCGGAAGAAGGTAAAAAAGAGATACCGATCATCTTTTTAACTTCAAGAAACTCCAAAGAAGATATTCAGATCGGCCATAAAATGGGAGCGGACGCTTATTTGACTAAGCCTGTTGATATGGGCGTTCTTATTGCCAAAATCAATGAATTATTGTAACGAATTTTATCATGGGTGCTTTTTATCTTTTTATCTTTAAGTATCGAAAAAGACATATTTTTATATTCTGCAGTAAGATGTATCTAGGTTAAAGCTGAATTTTTTTTGATCAAATATTTTTAAGGTTCTATGCTGAAAATTTTCGAAAATATCGGTTCTACTGTAAGTCGATGGATAACCATTGTTGTTGAGTTTATTGCTCTTTTTATTGAGACAATATACTGGATTTTAGTCGGCCCTTTCAAAAGTAAACCTATAAACTATAAAGCTACTTTTGAACAAATGGTGTTTATGGGTTTTAATTCAATCATTATTGTATTCTTTGTGACTTTTTTTACAGGAATCGTTCTTGCAATGCAATCAGCGCCTCAGCTTTCTAAGATGGGTGCGGTCTTTTATGTTGCCGGATTGGTCACTGTTTCTATATGTAGGGAGCTTGGGCCGGTATTGACAGCCTTGGTTATTGCGGGCAAGATAGGGGCAGCAATTACTGCGGAAATAGGCTCAATGAAAGTTAATGAGCAGATCGAAGCGCTTGATGCTATGGCGATCAGCCCTATAAGATATTTGGCTGTTCCAAAGCTAATTTCGCTGGTAATAATGCTTCCTTGTTTAACAGTTGTTGGTGATGCAGCTGGTATTTTTGGCGGATATCTCATAGGGGTTTATAATCTTAGGATTAATTCAGGGCTTTATATTCAAACAGCTTTAAAGTTTTTAACAACAAAAGATATTTATACTGGGCTTTCAAAGTCTTTAGTGTTCGCGATCATTATTGTTTTAGTCGGAGTCTATCAAGGATTGAAAACAAAAGGTGGCGCTGTCGGAGTTGGAAAGGCAACGACCATAAGCGTGGTTGTCAGCTTTATATTGATAATTGTTGCGGATTGTATTTTAACCGGAATTTACTTTTTTAATGACTTCTGATTATGGCTAACAGAGAAATTGCAATACAAGTTAAGAATCTTGTTAAAGTTTTTGATGGAAGAAAAGTCCTTGATAATATTAATTTCGATATTTATCAGGGAGAGACCTTTGTTATCGTCGGCGGATCAGGTTGCGGGAAGAGCACTCTTCTAAGGGTCATGGCGGGAGGGTTAGATCCGACTTCAGGCCAAGTGTTCTTTAACGGAAAAGATATGGGTGTTTTAGACCGAGAGGGGAAAGAAAAGGTTAAGCGCCGGTTTGGGATGAGCTTTCAGTCAGCAGCGCTGCTGGATTTTTTAACAGTTGAGGAAAATGTTAGTTTGCCGCTTAAGGAGCATACTAAACTGGATGATGATATTATCAGAATAATTGCCAGGATGAAGCTTAATTTTGTTGGGTTAAAAGGTTTTGAGAATTATTTTCCGAGCCAGATATCGGGTGGTATGAAAAAGAGGGTTGGTTTAGCAAGAGCAATAGCTATGGACCCTGAAATTGTTTTTTATGATGAACCAACAGCAGGGTTAGATCCCGTAATATGTGCTGTTGTTGATCAGCTTATTTTGGACCTGACAAAAAAGCTTAATTTGACATCAATTGTCGTTACGCATAATATGGAAAGTGTATTTCGTATTGCCGATAGGATTGCTATGCTTTATAATGGGAAGCTGCTTCAGGTTGGGACAAAAGAAGAGATCAAAAATTCGGATAATGCTATAATCCAGCAATTTATAAAAGGAGAGATAGTCGGGCCGATTCAGTTAAATGCAGTTGGTGAATAATATTGTTTAAAAAAATATTTGCGGCTTTAACGGGAGGGGATATATGAAAATAAATAATGAGACAAAGATAGGCATTATGGTCACAGGCATTCTGCTTATTCTTGTTACTTTAACTATAAAAACTGAGAAATTTAATGTTGCAAAGGATGGATATAGGGTCAGGGTCCATTTTCAGGATATTGACGGTGTTAACCTCAATTCTCCGGTAATGTTCAATGGTTTCGAGGTCGGGATTGTGGAGGATGTTATAATTAGAGATGATAGTGACGGGACAAAAATGGAACTTGTTTTGTGGCTTGAGAATAGGGCTAAATTAAGAAAAGGCTCAAAAGCCTATGTGAAAAATCTTGGGTTTATGGGTGAAAAATATGTAGGATTAACATCTGGTGATAATGATAATCCTTATCTGGATGAGAACGCTTTAATAATTGGTCAGGCGCCGGCAGATTTTGGACAGCTTGTTTCTGATGGGCAAGAAATTGCTTCACAGTTGAAAGAAATCTCCCAAAATATTAATGAAAGGCTGAGTATTAATAAAGAACATATTGATAATGTTATTGCAAATGCTGACCTGACCTTGAAAAATATGTCGTCTGTTACTGACCGTATAGATCAAGGATTCAGAAGCAATGAAAGTAATATTAATGATATCGCTGATAATTTAAACAGGACATCAGCAAATCTTACTATTATGACCAGCAATCTAGAAGAATTGACCTTTGACCTAAAAATGCATCCATGGAAAATTCTTCATAGGACAAAAGATAAAAGAGAAGAAAAAAGTGACCAGTAGTTTATTTGCTATATAAAACAGGTTAGTTGAAACGCAGGGGATAGATATTATGATAGAAATTGTTGAAAATAAATTATGGGTTCAAAGAATGAAGTTGACGTTCTTTGGCTTAGAGATAGGCACTCGGATGACAGTTATCCGGCTCGCTGGTGACAGTTTGTTTATTCATTCTCCAATATCCCTTGATATAAAATTAAAGCAAGAATTGGACAGGATCGGTCGTGTTGATTTTGTTGTCTCTCCTAACAAGATGCATCATTTCTTCATTGCTGATTATATGCAGGGATATCCGGCGGCTTTAGTTTTCGCTTCGCCCGGCTTGCCAGAAAAAAGGAAAGATGTTGCTTTCAAATATCTCTTAAAGGACAACCCAGAGAATCAGTGGGCTCATTACTTGGGTCAGAAAATATTTTATTGTGGTGAAGATTTTAGAGAGGTTGTTTTTTTTCATAGAGAGACTAGAACATTGATCGTTGCAGATCTTATAATGAATTTTCGTGAAAATACGGCATTTTTAACAAAGTTAGTTTTAAAGGTCGTTGGTTCGTATAATAAGCCGATATCCCCTGTTGATACAGGCTTGACTGCAAATCAAAAGGCTATGGCAGCGGCGTCGCTTGAGTACATTCTGGGATGGGATTTTGACAGGATTATTCTGGCTCATGGGGATATCATTGAAACAGGCGGCAAGAAGGTTTTATCAGAGTTGTTTTTCTGGTTAAATTAATAAAAGGAAGGATGGGCTATGGAAGGTGAAGGAATAAATCAAAACAACATGAATCCTTTAGGTTCTGAATCTTTGGTTATGTATAGGAGATTTATTGAGTCTATAAGAAGCGGTATTTTTATGGTTAATTTAAGTGGTGTCATTAGTTATGCTAACATTGCCTTAGCTAATATGATCGGGCATGATACAAGGGCAGCGGTAACAGGTTTAAACTTGTTCCAGGAGTTTTTCAAATCTGCGGAACAAAAAGAAGCATTTCTTCATGAAATTACCAATATTGGTTCTAAAAAGATTTATGAATTCAAATACAGAAGACCTAAGGACGGACTTGATATGGTTCTGACTATGAGCGGTCATTATATTCGCAATGAAAAAGGAGAAGCTGTCGGGGTTGAGGGTGTTGTGTATGATGTTACAGATAAGGCGGAGTTGGAAGCGAATTTGTTGAATGAGAAGCATAAGCTTGAGCTGTTGTTAGGCCTTAATGAAAAAGTAAACTCATTCAAGGAAATGGAAACATTGGTAAATTTTGTTGTTGACGAAATCTCTAATATTCTGCAGGCCAAAAGAGTTTCTTTAATGAAATTTGATGATAAAAAAAATGAGTTGTATATTATTGGCAGCGTGGGAATTGAAGATGAATATTTTAAGTCAGTCAGAGTAAGGCTGGGAGACCCTATTGTAGGTATTGTTGCAGAAGAAAGAAAGCCGTTGCTGATCAAGAACATTGAGTATGAAAGTAAATTTCAAAGAGCGAAGAAGCTTTCATATATGGGCAGGTCTTTTATTATCGTCCCTATTTTAAATGACAAGAAGTTGATCGGGGCTATTAATGTTGCGGATAAAATGCCGGTCCATGGGCGCGAGGTTTCTTTTGACGAGACAGATCTCAAGATTGTTTGCGCGATTGGCAGAGAAGTTGCTGTTGCTCTGGAGAATGTTGAGCTTTATAAAGAGCTTAATCTGCTGACGGTTACGGACCCTTTGACCCATATTTATAATTACAGGAAATTTTCGGACAGCTTGGAGTTTGAATTTAAAAGATTGAGGCGCTCAAAAGGCACTCTTTGCATAATGATGATGGATGTCGATAAATTCAAATCCTACAACGATACATACGGCCATTTAGAGGGAGATGCTTTGCTTTCAGGATTAGGAGAGATCTTAAAATCTAGCTTGAGAGAGACTGATGTTGTTTGCAGGTATGCAGGTGATGAGTTCTGTATAGTATTGCCGGATTCAGAGAGGTCGGGAGCAAAAAAAGCTGCTGAAAAAATAAAGGATACAGTCGAGAGCTATCCTTTCAAAAGGAAGGTGACGATTAGTTTGGGAGTTGCCCAATATGAACCCGGGATAGAGCAGAAAGAGTTGATTCGCAGGGCCGATAAGGCTCTTTATGAATCAAAGCATAAAGGCAGAAATCAGGTTTTTCTTTATGATCCAAGCATGGACGTGGAAAATGGATCTTAAAAAAGTGTTCAGCCTGCCCTTAAATTTTTGCTAGATTTATCCATATTAATAGTTATAATAACCAATCTAGAAACGCCTATCAACGGATCATGTGAAAATGCATGATCATTCATATAGTGTATTTTGTTTTGTCCTTATTTAACGAGTATCATTCTTATTAAGCAGTTCTCAATTAGAGTTAAAACCGTTATTTTAAATTATTGCCATGAATCAAACAAAGGATTTTAAATATGTTTACGGGCCGGTGCATTCCTGGAGATTGGGAATGTCTTTGGGCATCGATCCGATATCCACTGAGAAGAAAGTGTGTAATTTTGACTGTATTTATTGTCAGTTGGGTAACACCGGTATCTTGAGCAATGAGAGAAAAGTCTTTGTTGCCACTGATGCTATTATTCGCGAGATCGAGATGTTCCCTTCAAAGGAAATAGATTATTATACTTTTTCCGGGAGAGGTGAACCAACTTTGGCAAAGAATCTTGGAGAGATGATAGCCTCTGTCAAGAAAGTCCCCGACAGGAAAGTCGCTGTTATTACAAATTCAGCCTTGATCTGTGATGCTTCTGTCCGTGGGGAACTTGCATTGGCGGATTTTGTAATTGCTAAGTTGGATGCCTGTGATAAAGGTTCCTTAATCGGGATATCAAGGCCTGCAGATGGTGTAGATTTTGACTCTGTTGTCGAAGGATTAAAGGAATTGAGAAAAATATTTAAAGGGAAATTGGCTTTGCAGGTAATGTTTATCGATAAGAATAAATCTCTTGCTTCAGAGATCGCAGAATTAGCCAAACAGATAAATCCTGATGAGGTTCAAATTAATACTCCCCTGAGGCCTTCAGGCGAAAAGCCATTGGATGAGACTGATATAGAGGGATTAAAATCACAATTCATAGGTCTGAATATTGTTTCTGTTTATGATGCTGAAAAGGTGGAATTTTCACCAATTTGTGAGAAAAACACAGTTTTAAGGCATGGAAAATACAAAGATGCCTGATTTTTTTAAAAAAAGCAAGAAAACACCACATATAGTACAAAATAGTGCTTGACATACAAGATATTGTATGTAATAATACATTTATCACGAGGACAAATTCCCAAATATCAGTAATTTTAGATAAGATTCAGCTTTGATATCGGACCGCATTTTTTGATACATTTCTAAAAAACCTTATGAAGAAAGAGGCCATATGGAATACAACGAGGTATTGACAAAAATAATCAAGAGAAACAACCTGGAAGAGAACTTTGATCCTAAAAAGATCAGAAAAGCTATCCAGAAGGCCGGTGAGGCAACTGGAGAGTTTTCTGAAGCCGTAGCAAAAAAGCTTACAATTAGGGCCCTTTCACTTGCACAACAGTTATTTACCGATCGTTATCCAACAGTTGAAGAGATCCAGGATATTGTTGAAGAGGTCTTGATAGCATCTCCATATAAGAAAACTGCCAGGGCATATATCGTTTATAGAGATCAACATGCTAAAATCAGGGAGATTACTTCTAAAAGCAATGTAGAGCTTGTAGATCAGTATTTGGACAGAACAGATTGGAAGGTCAACGAGAATAGTAATATGGCCTTTTCTTTGCAAGGTTTGAACCAGTATATTTCATCTGAAATAAGTAAGGTTTACTGGCTTAATAAGATCTATCCGCCTGAAGTCAGGCAGGCGCATCAGAATGGCGATTATCATATTCATGACTTGGGATTGATAAGTGTTTATTGTGTCGGATGGGACCTGTATGATCTTCTGGTAAGCGGATTTACCGGTGCAGCAGGAAAAATGGAATCAAAGCCTGCGAAGCATTTAAGAAGCGCTTTGGGACAAGTTGTTAATTTTTTCTACACGCTACAGGGAGAAGCCGCAGGTGCGCAGGCATTTTCAAATTTTGATACATTAATGGCCCCATTTATCAGATATGATAATATGGGCTATAAAGAAGTTAAACAGGCTCTTCAGGAGTTTGTTTTTAATGTGAACGTTCCTACCAGAGTTGGTTTTCAGACACCGTTTACAAATATAACCATGGACCTTCATGCGCCAAAATATTATGCAGATCAGGGTGTTCTGATAGGTGGAAAGATACAGAAGGAAACTTATAAAGAATTTCAGACAGAGATGGATATGTTCAATAAAGCGTTTCTTGAAGTTATGCTTGAAGGTGACGCAAAGGGGCGTGTTTTTACTTTTCCAATTCCTACCTACAATATTACCCAGGATTTTGATTGGGATAATGCAAATCTTGCTAACTTATGGGAAGCCACAGCTAAGTATGGCATACCGTATTTTTCAAATTTTGTTAATTCTGACATGGACCCTGAAGATGCAAGGAGCATGTGCTGCCGTCTAAGGCTTGATAACAGAGAGCTTAGAAGCCGCGGTGGCGGGCTTTTTGGGGCTTCTCCTTTAACTGGATCTATCGGTGTCGTAACTATCAATTTGCCAAGGATAGGCTATTTAGCAACAAACGAAGAGAATTTCTTTGAAAGGCTTGCAAACAACATGGAAGTTGCTAAAGAAAGTCTGGAGATCAAAAGAAAGATATTAGAAAAATTTACTGAAGGCGGGCTTTATCCTTACATGAAATTTTTCTTAAGGAATATCAAAAAAAGATTTGATCAATATTGGAAAAACCATTTTGCAACTATTGGCTTGGTAGGTATGAATGAAGCTTGTCTTAATTTCATGGGAAAGAACATTGCAACGCCTGAAGGTCAGGCTTTTGCGGCCAGAGTATTGGACTTCATGAGGGAAAAATTAGTTAAGACTCAGGAAGAGACCGGAAATAATTATAATTTAGAGGCTACTCCTGCAGAAGGCGTTTCTTACCGCGCAGCTAAGCTTGACAAAGAGTTGTTCCCCGACATTATCTGCGGAAACCCAAAAGGCTCAAGAGAAGACGCAGAGCCGTTTTATACAAACTCAACACATCTTCCTGTAAACTATACAGATGATATTTTCGAAGCATTAGATCTGCAGGATGACCTTCAATCAAGATACACCGGTGGAACAGTATTGCATGGTTTTGTTGGTGAAAAAATAGAATGTATAACTGGCCTGAAGGCTTTAATAAAAACTATATGCACAAAATATAAATTGCCGTATTTTACAATAACTCCAACATTCAGCGTTTGCCCGGATTGCGGATACATTGCCGGCGAGCATCAGTTCTGCTCTAAATGTGAGAGCCAGTGTGAAGTTTATTCGCGCGTAGTTGGATATTTAAGGCCGGTACAGCAGTGGAATAAAGGTAAAAAAGAGGAATTTTTCCAGAGAACGACCTATAAGGCTGACAAAGGCGGAAGATTTTCCGAGACAAAAACGCTGAACGAAGAAAAAGTAAGTTAATCTAACTTATAATAATTTTAATAGTCGTAAGTAGTAAACTGCTTCTTATGTCTCAAAGCTTACTGCTTACGACTTATATTTTTGTCATGAATATCGGCGGATTACAAAAACTTACTATAATTGATTTCCCCGGCCATATTGCTGCAGTAATATTTTTACAGGGATGTAATTTCAGATGTCCTTATTGTCATAATCCTGAATTAGTTGACCCAAAACAATTCCAAGAAACAATAGATCAAAACGAGGTTTTGTCTTTTCTCGCAACAAGGAAAGAAAAGCTCACCGGTGTTGTAATTACCGGAGGAGAGCCGTGTATCCATGAAGGGCTAGTTGGTTTTATTAAGAAAATAAAGGATATGGGTTTTTTAGTTAAGCTAGACACTAACGGGAGCAGGCCCGATGTTTTGAAAAATGTGATCGATAAGAAGCTGGTTGATTTTATAGCTATGGATGTAAAAGCTCCTCTTGAAAAGTATTTTTTTGTTACCAAAGTAAAAGGGTTTGAAAATAAAGTAAAGGAAAGTATTCGTTTAGTGATGGATTCCGGTATCAGGCATGAATTCAGGACTACCGTTGCAAGAACTTTGCTTGATGAAAATGATATTGTGAAAATAAAAGAGCTTGTAGAAAATGATGATAGTTACAGGACCCAGGATTTTGTAAATGGTGATAAAATCCTGGACCCAACTATGTTAGAATAATTGATATTGTTCATTATGGTTAAGGTTATATGTCAAGGAAAAAGAAAAAACATCCGAGTAAAAAAAAGCATATAATAAATGTTAAAAAAGGAAAGTGGTCGGCAAGTCCCATGGATCTGCCAAGGAAAGTGGGTCTTCCGTCATGGGTTCCTTTATTTAATGCTGCATGGAAGATCGCCTTATTGTGCGTTGTTGTCTTTATTATCGTAAAAGTTAAGACCTATGAGGAAGACAAGAACAGTAAAGTTGAAAGAGCTGCTTATGTGGAGAAGCTCTCGCCTTTTGAAATTGCGGAGTGGGAAAACAGGTTTAATGGCGGTATTAAGCTGATTGTTTTTAATAACGGGAAGATCAAGCATACAAGCATAGATTCACTGAATGAGGAATTAAGATTTGACTGGTGGGAAGTTGCAATTAAACCAATTGCCCCTAATCAGTTTACAGGGACAGAGGCAAAAATTGAGATCGAGATACCCCATATAATGTTTGAACCTTCAGGGATAGATGACCTGACATTAAAAGGGGAGTTCCGAAGACGGGTTGGAGTGAAGACAGTAATGACAAATCAAAAAGGTTTTGAGATAGTAGCTGAGCTTGTTGAGGACAGAGGCAATGAGCTGATACTTATTTTTGGCTTTAATAGTGATAAAGGGCTTTAAGTTAAATGCAATTAACTGGTAACATATCGGATTATCTTATTGTTTTTATGGGTGGCGTGCTCGTTAGCTTTACGCCATGTGTTTACCCTGTTCTGCCCTTAACTGCAGCTTTTATTGCAGATGCAAATATAAACGGATCAAAATTGAGAGGTTTTCTTATCTCTCTTGTTTATGTTTTGGGTATGGCAATTGTGTATAGTCTGCTTGCTGTGATTGCTGCTTTGACAGGCAAAATATTTGGACAACTGCAATCCAGCCGGTCAGCCTATTTTATTATTTCCATTCTTTTAGGACTTTTTTCTCTTGTAATGTTTGAAGTTATTAAGATGCCTTCATTGGGATTGTCTGTAAAAGTGGGGGAGAAACCGACACATATTATTGGTGTTTTTTATGCTGGAATTATCTCTGGATTTGTAGTAGGCTCATGTACTGGTCCCGCTTTGGGAGCGATATTACCGATCATAGCTTACAAACAGAGTATAGTTTATGGTGCCAGTCTGATGTTTGTTTTTTCATATGGAATGGGGCTTTCATTGATACTTGTCGGGACGTTCAGCGGTATAATACCTAGTTTGCCTAAGTCCGGAAAATGGCTTATAACGATCAAGAATATTTGTGCAATAATCCTGATGTTGGTTTCTATATATTACTTATTAAAAGCTTTATCAATTATCTATTAGAAATGACAAGTAAAATATATTTAATACTATTAATAGTATGCGTGATTTTGATCCCTTCAATTGTCGCAGCTGAGTTGATCTTTATGGATAATGCAAATGTCGCAAACCCCGCGCCTGATTTTACTTTGAAAAATCTATCTGGGGTTGACTCGAATTTAAATCAATTTAGGGATAATAAAAGAACGGTTATTTTCTTCTGGGCTACATGGTGCCCTTATTGCAGGAATGAATTGACGGGATTGACTAAAAATAAGGTGGATTTAGACAAGAACGGAGTTAAAATACTTTTGGTAAACCTTGGTGAAACCCCGGAAGTTGTTAGTGATTTTGTCGAGAAAAACAATGTTCCTTTCGAAGCCTTGATAGATAGCATGACCAGCTCAAAGAAGATTTATGATATTATCGGGTTGCCGACGTTGGTTTTTATTAATACGGATGGTGTTGTTACTGGTGTAAAACACAGTTTTCCCGAAAATTATATGGATCTTTTAAATAAGATATTCCCCAAGTAGTATAATCCCTCATTAATGATGGCTGCTTCCAATGCTTCTCTATTGTTAGGATATAATTAGCGCACTTCTTCAAGGATTGATCTTGTCGGTTCAAGTTTATTTAAGCTGTAAAAGTGAAGGCCGGGCGCTCCTCCGGCAAGAAGTTCTTTGCATTGTTTTATTGCGAAGTTGATCCCCTCTTTTATTGTGGCATCCTTATTATCTGCGATCGGCTCAAATATGTCCTTGATCTCAGCATTTATGGTTGCGCCGCAAAGGTTGGAAAATTTAATAAGGCCTTCATAATTTGTTATTGGCAGTATGCCCGGAAGTATGCGGGAAGTTACTCCAAGTTTTCTTAATCGCTTCACATAATTGAAATAGTGATCATTGTTGAAAAAGAATTGTGTTATTACAAAATCAGCTCCGTTATCAATTTTGATTTTCAGGAATTCAGAGTCTCTGTTCAGGTCTTTGCAAAGAAGATGCCCTTCAGGAAAACCGGCTACGCCTATTGAAAAATAGTTGTTAAAGTTTTCTTTTATGAAAGAAACAAGCTCGCAGCTGTATTTGAAATTTTCTTCAGTAGGCTGCCAGTCAGGATCGTCCATCGGGGGATCGCCTCTTAGGGCAAGGATGTTCTTTATTTGTCGTGATGCTATGTTTTTAACGATAGTCTTAATGTCATCCTTAGAGTGCAGGACGCAGGTCAAGTGGGCCATCGAAGGGACTTTGTGAGTGTTCTGTATGTGCTCTACCAGGTCCAGTGTTTTTTCCCTGCTGCCTCCGCCGGCTCCATAGGTGCATGAAATAAAGTCAGGCTTAAGTTCGCAGAGCTGAGCTATTATCTCAATAAGGTTATCTAGACCTTTTTCAGTCTTTGGGGGGAAGATCTCCAGCGAGAATGTTTTTTCTTTTTCATTAAAAATGTCTGAGATTTTTTTCATAATAATTAAGATTATATGATTTTGAGTTGCAAACTTAAATTATATCTCATATGATAAAGCGTAATTCAATTTAATCAAAGGAAAATTTAATAATATGAAAATAGCGGTTGTTACAGGTTCGTCAGGTCTCATAGGTTCCGAAGCGGTAAAATTCCTTGCAAAAAAGGGAATGAAAATTGTCGGTATTGATAATGATATGCGCAGATATTTTTTCGGGGATGAAGCTTCGACGGCCTGGAATACTGAAGTGCTCAAAAAAGAGATAAGCGGCTTTGAACACAATGAGATAGATATACGTGATCGCGATGCGCTTGATAAAGTTTTTAGCCAATACAATACCGATATTGACCTGATCGTTCATACTGCATCGCAGCCGTCCCATGATTGGGCGGCTAAAGAGCCGTTCACGGATTTTACTATAAATGCTAACGGCACATTAAACCTGCTTGAGATGACGCGTAAGTATTGCCCGAATTCTGTATTTATTTTTACGAGCACAAATAAAGTTTACGGCGATCTTCCTAACCTTTTGCCATTGGTCGAGCTTGAAACACGCTGGGAAATTGAAGAGGACCATCCTTTCTTTAAGGGAATTGATGAGACAATGAGCATAGATCAGTCAAAGCATTCATTGTTCGGCGCTTCAAAGGTGGCCGCAGATATAGTTGTTCAAGAGTATGGAAGGTATTTTGGCATGAAAACAGTTTCATTCAGAGGTGGATGCTTGACAGGGCCAAATCACTCTGGGGCACAGCTTCACGGATTTTTGGCATATCTTATGAAATGTTGCGTGACTGGCGATCAATATACTGTTTTTGGCTACAAGGCCAAACAAGTCAGGGATAATATCCATAGCAGCGACCTTGTGGATGCCTTTTATGCTTATTATAAAGAACCGCGGATCGCTGAAGTTTATAACATTGGCGGCGGCAGGGGGAACAGCTGTTCTATGCTTGAAGCGATCAGCTTGTGCGAAGAGGTTTCCGGGAGAAAGCTTGATTATGAATATGTCGAGCAGAACAGGATAGGTGACCATATTTGGTATATAAGCGATCTGGGAAAATTCGAAAACCATTATCCTCAGTGGAGACAAAACTATTCTCTTAAAGATACGATCGTTCAGATATATGAGAATAATGTTGATAGGTGGTAATATTTAATTTTGATAGCTATTGTTAACAAAATAATTGACATAAGGATTCTCAATAAGTATACTGACTTCAAACATAAAAGGAGGAGTTAAAATGTTAGCCTATTTATTAATTGTTTTAGGGGTAGTTTCAAGACTTATAGTTCATGTGCCGAATTTTACGCCAGTGATCGCGATCGCACTGTTCAGTGGTGTTTATCTAAAGAAGAAATATGCTGTTGTGCTTATGTTGGCATTGATGGCAATTACAGATGTGTTTTTAGGATTTCATAATATAATGTTCTTTACCTGGGGCAGCTTTGCCTTGATAGCGGTTTTGGGAACAACAATGAAGGGTAAAGTGAATTTCAAGTCGATTTTTTCAGGAAGTTTGTTAGCAGCGATCTTTTTCTTTGTTGTTACTAATTTTGGTGTTTGGCTGGTATCAGGTATGTATGAAAGATCTTTTGCCGGGCTTGTCACTTGTTTTACAATGGCAATCCCGTTCTTTAGATACACGGCAGCAAGCGCATTAATCTATTCATTTGTTTTATTTGGCGGATATGAGCTTATTGCCTCAAGGATCAAAAGTACGCGTTTAGCTACTGCTCTTTAAAACTGCTTTCGCTGTATAGGCCCTCTTCGAGAGGATAATAAGGAAATACCTGTGATCTGTCTTAGGCAGAGAATCAGGAGCGGTCCCGCCGCTGTGATAGAGATAAAAGTCTCTTAAGCCAGAATACTGCCATACAGATAATTATCAAATACTGCGTGCGGACAGTATTAGGTGATCATATATTTAGGAAAAAGACTCAGGGTGCACTCCTAATCGATTAAGTTCGATTAGGAGTTTTTTTTGTACCAGAAAGGTAAATAAATACCCTGGAGTTAAATTAAAAAGGGAGAAAACGTGAAAAAGAAAATTAGTTTGTTTTTGGTTGCAGTGTTTTTAGTTGTATCGCCAGCAGTGTATGCGCAACAAACGTTTGAAGAGCAATTAGGGCGAATAATAGTTACAGCAACACGTATTGGCCAGCATGATTATAAGATAACTGGAAATGTCACTGTAATTGACAGGGATCAGATCGAGGCGTCAAATGCGCAGAGTGTTCCTGATGTTTTGAAAGAGGCCTTAGGTGTTTCAATCTCAGATAATAGCACGACAAAGACGTCAAAGCTCGATATCAGAGGTTTTGGCGAAACTGCTGTCAGTAGTGTTTTGTTCCTTGTAAATGACAGAAAGACAAATTCGATTGATATGTCAGGCTCAGACCTTGTGCAGATACCTATTGAATCAGTTGAAAGAATAGAGATCATTAGAGGTGCTGGTTCTGTTCTTTATGGGGATAATGCTGTCGGAGGGGTTGTCAATATTATTACAAAAAAAGGCGAAGGTGCTGCTTCTGGCCAGGTTGGTGTTTCCTATGGAAGTTATGATAAAAGAGCGACTAATTTAGAGGTATCCGGAGAGAAGAAAAATATCTCTTATTATGTAAGCTCAAAATATACCGATGAAAGGGGATATCGTCAGAATAGTGATATGCTGGCTAAGGATTTCAACGGGAGATTTGGCTATAAATTTTCAGATAAAATATCCCTGGATGTTGAAACGGGCTGGCATGAAGATGATTATGGACAGCCGGGAAGTTTGACAGAGGCGCAGCTTATTTCATTAGGCAGAAGAGGTTCGCCTAATGAAGATGATACCGCGGCGACAAGGGACAGGTTCATCAATTTCTCATTTGATGTCAATCCATGGCCTGAAGATATGGACTTTGGTAAATTGATCGTTGATGTAAGCTACAGGAACAGGGATGCTTACACGGATAATGTCGCCTGGTCAAGCACGACAAAGAATCAGATAGACACAAAAGGTGTTAATGCAAAATATACTTTTGACAGGACTATATTTGATAAAGAGGTTAATTTTGTTACAGGTATTGATTATTATGATAATGAACATGAAATATTAAGGGAAGCGGGCAGTACAACGGAACTGGTCATTTCAAAAGAGGAATTTGGTATTTATGGCTTCCTGGAATATGAATTGATCGACGATGTTTTCATTAACGGAGGGACAAGGTTCCATAAAGCGGAATATAATTTCAATCAAAGGAACGGGACTGCAGATGATAGCCAGGACCCTGACAAATGGGTTTCTATGGCAGGGATCAAATATGAATATGCCAAGGGATCCAATATTTATGCTAATGTCCAGGAGACCTTCCGGTTTTTAGCAACGGATGAATGGTTCAATACTATCAGCGGGGTTTTGAACTCGGACCTTAAGCAGCAAGAAGGCATGCAGTATGAGATCGGTTTAAAGCATAATTTTAATGATAAGGTTGAGCTTAATGTTACCCCGTACGTGATCGATATCGAGAATGAGATCTATTATAATCCTACAGGCGGTAATTTCGGTTGGGGGGCGAACGAGAATTATGATAAGACCCGCAGGATCGGGGTTGAAGTCGGAAGCAGGTTCAATATCCTGAAGTTCTTTGACTTTGATTTCTTTAATGACCTGGAATTCTTCACTAATTATACTTATCAAAATCCGCAGTTCCAAAAAGGTGATTATGATGGCGAAGATATTCCTTTGGTACCAAGGCATCAGGCAGGATTCGGGATCATTGCAAAGTTTCTTGAAAGTTACAATGTTTCATTGTTAGGCCGTTATGTCGGAACAAGATTTGTAGGCAGTGACACAGCGAATGCCTTAACCCCGCTTAAACCGCATTTTATTGTTGATGGTAAACTTGCATATACAAAAAAGAACATGGAGATCTACGCCGAGGTGAACAATATCTTTGATGAAGAGTATTCGACCTATGTGTCATCATGGAGCACGACAAAGTATTATTATCCGGCACCTGAAATGAATTTTAATTTTGGGGTTAATTTGAAGTTCTGATAAGATTAAGAAGTAATAAAAAGGGGTCATTTGGTAGGGATTTGCTGAATGGCCCTTTTTGTTGTAAATAGTGAAACAATTTGAATGTATTAAGAAATGTGATACTATACTCATATTAGTTTACCTATGTTTATTTTTATTAAAAGAAAAGTTTAATGTTTTTTCATGCTTTCATGTTCTTTCTTTTCTTCCTGATAGTTTATCATGTTTATATTCGTGTTCATCATCGATGACAAAAGATCACGATGTTTTTGGGAGAGATAGAATAATTTGCTTGGTTATTTATAATTTATTTATTGGAAGAAACATAGAGTTTTGCTTGCAGTGGGTCACATTGTGTTATAAGCATTTTAGATAAATAACTGAAAGAGTTCAGATTTTATTTGCTAAAGTTTTATATCCTTGTGAGATTTGATTCAGATTATTAACGTTATAGGTTTAAGTTGTATCTGCAATTCCTAGCATTAATTTTGTACCAAGTCAATTAAGTTTACATAAATATCATTCTACAGAACAAGGAGGTTTTAATGGCGCGGGGATTTTTTACCAATAATAAAAAGTTTTGTTTGTTTCTAGGATCTCTTTTATGCGTTATTGTTGTTGGTTGGTTATTGTTTTGTACAATCGGATACACTTTTATTGATAATGTGTATTATGAAAGGCTTTCCCCGCAATTAAATAGTATAATTAGAGGCAAAAGTGCTTATCCTGTTCAACATTATTATGATCTTGCTAATAAGCTTATTGGCGGTTTTCTCTTTAATCTTCCAATTTTAGTTTGTTTTTTGCTTCTAATCTTTAGGCCAACATTCTTAAAATCTCTTCTTCCTTGGGACAAATGGTTTAAAAAACATACAGAGGATATTGACTCAATACCAGCTGCGCAGTTGGGATTATGGATTGTTTTAGCAGCAGCAGTAGGGCTATATGCGGAGTTGATGATCATTCGTATTCATTCATCGTTTTTTCAGCTTTTTGCATATTTTAAGAACATTAGTTTATTGTCATGTTTTCTCGGTTTGTGTATTGGTTTTGCACGTGGGAATAAGAAGCCTTTGCAGACTCCTGTTGTTTTGCCGATGATAACAATGCAGATCTTGTTTTTGTTTAATTTGAGACATTCACCTATTGCAAAGCTACTTCAGAATCCTGTGTCAGAACAATTAGGAATGGGTATCAGTCAGATAACGGGTCTTCTGACACTGTTTGTCACATATGGATTCCTTCTTTTTATTTTTGTTGTTAATATGTTTTGTTTTATTCCCTTAGGGCATTTGGTTTCACGTCTTATGTCAAAGCAGGACAAACTTGTGTCTTATAGTTGGAATCTTATTGGTAGTATTGCTGGGGTAATACTGTTTGGAGTTATCTCCTTTTTGTGGGCTCCGCCGATTCTTTGGCTTTTCATATGTGCGCTAGGGGTTATGGCGTTTCTCTATAAGGATAATAAAAGCATTGTTATTTCATTACTATGTATTTTCCTCATTGTTTTATTCTTTTCTATCCCAACTCAACTTGATGAATACGATATCTATTCTCCATATCAAACGCTTACTTTGCGTATTGACCAAGGGGGGAGGCCTATTAAGATCAAGACAAGTAATGTTTATCTTCAAAAGATCTTGGATCTAAGTAAGGAAGAGAAAAAAGAACATGATACAGAGGCAAGCTCTAAAGCTTATTATGATTTTCCATATGTTTTCAAGAAAAATCCAAATAATGTTTTGATAGTTGGTAGCGGTACAGGTAATGATGTCTCAGCAGCTCTTCATAATAATGCTCAAAGAATTGACGCAGTTGAAATTGATCCTGCAATCATGGGTTTTGGAAAAGCTATTCATCCGGAGTTTCCTTACCAATCTGAAAAAGTTAATGCCATAGTTGATGATGCGAGGGCATATTTCAGAAAAGCAAATAGCAAATATGATATTATTGTATATGCACTGTTAGATTCTCATATGTTGTTGTCAGGTCGAGCAGGCAATATGCGTTTGGATAGTTATGTTTATACGGTTGAGAGTTTCCAGGAGGCAAAAAATCTTCTTAAATCAGATGGTATAATTTGTTTGTCATTTTCTGTTCTTGATGAGAATCTGGGAAAAAAGCTCTATAAAATGTTAGCTATGGCTTTTGATGGAAAGAATCCACTTGTGTTTAGAAGCAGTTACGATGGAAGCTTAACTTTTATTGCGGGAGAGGCTGTAACAGCACAACAATATTCAAGTCTTAATGAAGTTGAAAATATTACACATGAATTTTTAAATGATCAAAGTAAAGTAGACATTTCAACTGACGATTGGCCGTTTTTTTATATGCCTAAGAGAAAATATCCGAAATCATATTTTATGATTTTTTCTATATTGTTTCTCTTGTCGGGTTTTTATGTTAGAAAGTATATGTCTGTATCTGGCACAGAAGGCGGTTTCTCATGGCCTTGTTTTTTCTTAGGCGCTGGATTTATGCTTATTGAAACTAAGGGAATAACTGAATTAGCATTGATCTATGGCAGTACATGGTTTGTTATAAGTATTGTTATATTAGCGATCCTTATTATGGCGTTCTTTGCTAATTTATTGGTCATTAAACGGAAAGAGCCGTCTAGTTATGTAACCTATGGATTGCTTTTTGTTGCGATATTGATTGGATATTTTTTCACTTATTTGCACTCTGTGATGTCTATTTCATTGAGCCGCATTGTTGTTCCAATGATTATTACATTACCATTATTCTTCTCTGGATTTGCATTTTCAACTGAGCTAAAAAAATCATCTTCGATAGGAGTTGCATTATCTTCGAATTTATTGGGAGCTATGTTGGGTGGATTTCTAGAATATAATTCAATGTATTTTGGTTTTCGTTCGCTTTATATTATTGCATTGTTCACTTATGTTCTTGCTTTTGCGTCATCTGTTTTAGCATTGAAAAGGACATAAATGATAGTAATCAAAATTGCATGAAAAAAAAGAAATAAATTGAAAGGGGCAGAAAGTGGATATTAAGGAACGGTTAAATAAGGTTTTCAAAGATGTTTTTGATGATGATTCTCTTGAAATTAATGAAACGATGACAGCAGAAGATGTGGATATGTGGGATTCTCTTATGCATATTACGCTTATTGTTGCCATTGAGAGAGAATTTGGTATAAAATTTAATACTTCAGATGTTAATTCTTTAGAAAATGTTGGAAGTTTAATTGAAAAAATAAAAGAACGTTCTTAGATTGGTTTTAGGGGTAATAGTAACTAAGAACGGTTTATAAAAAATATTGTTTGGGATTTGCGGTTATAGTGGATTTTTTAAAGTTAAAAAAGAACCTAAAAAAAGATTTTTCAAAGTTTCAGATCGTAAAAATTGCGATATTGGGAGATAATGCGACACAATTATTTGCTCAAGCTTTGAAGGGATATGGTTATGAGATTAGTATCAATTTTGACATTTTTGAAGCTGATTACAATCAGATAGACCTGCAGATATTTGATAGATCTTCTGAATTTTACAAGTTTAAACCAGAATTTGCTGTTCTCGCATGTTCCTCTCAAAAACTTCTTAAAAAATTCTATAAGCTCAATGATGTGCAGAAGGCAGTTTTTGCTAGTGAACAGATAAACAAGATTGAATCTGAGGTGAAGACCATTCTTGACAATCATCCTTGCAGGGTAATTTATTTTAATTACACAGAAAGCGATGATAATATTTATGGAAATTATTCCAACAAGGTCAAGGAATCCTGGCTTTATCAGATTAGGAAAATTAATCTGGATTTGATGAACCTTAGTCAGGATATTTGTAATTTATTCATAAATGATATTTGCTCCTTACAGCATCAATATGGAAGAAGATTTGTTCATGATGCTAAATTTTATGTCAATGCCGATATGGTATTTAGCGTCGATTCCCTTCCGATCATCGCAAAGAATGTGACGGACATTGTTTTAGCTGTAAATGGAAAATTAAAAAAATGCTTAATATTGGACTTAGATAATCTTTTGTGGGGTGGAGTAATTGGCGATGATGGGGTCAATGGCATAGAATTGGGTGATCTAGGTATAGGAAAAGTATTTGTTGAGCTTCAAGAGTGGATAAAGCAGTTGAAAGATCGGGGTATTATTCTTGCCGTATGCAGTAAGAATGATGAGGATAATGCAAAAGAGCCTTTTGAAAAACATCCAGACATGGTTCTTAAGTTGGATGATATTGCTGTTTTTGTATCCAATTGGGAAAACAAATCCGAGAACATCAAGCATATTCAAGCTGTTCTCAATATTGGTTTTGATTCCATGGTATTTCTTGACGACAATCCTTTTGAGCGGGAGATAGTGCATTCCTTTATTCCGGACATTTCTATTCCTGACTTACCTGAAGATCCATCAGAGTATTTAGATTTTATAAAGAGTTGTAACTTTTTTGAAACAGCTTCGCATTCTTCAAATGACAGCAATCGGACTAAGCAGTATCAACAGGAAGCAAAGAGAAAAGGAATTCAAAAAAACTTTGCAAATGAAGATGAATTTTTAGCAAGTTTAGGAATGCAATCGGATGTTAAAGAGTTTGATGAGTTTACCATTCCAAGAATTGCGCAATTAACCCAAAGATCCAATCAGTTTAATTTGAGGACTATAAGATATTCTGAAGATGATATTCGAAGAATATCTGAGTCTAAAGATCACCATGGATTATCTTTTACTCTTGAAGATAAGTTTGGTGATTATGGTTTGATAAGCGTTGTTATCCTGGAGAATAGAGGCAAGGAATTGTTTGTTGATACCTGGATCATGAGTTGCAGGGTGCTCAAAAGAGGGGTTGAAAAATTTGTTTTTAATCAAGTTTTAAAATACGCACAGACCAATGGATGTCAGCGAATTGTTGGAGAGTATATCCCTACGGCAAAAAATAGTATTGCAAAAAATCTTTATGAAGATTTGGGTTTTTCTTGTGAGTCTGGATATTGGTATGTTGATGTAAAGGGCTCTGATATGAAGGCTAACTTAATTAAACATAATGTGAATTGTATTTAGAGGGATCCTGAATATTGGAAGGAAAAATTTGATGGATAATAAAAGAAATATTGTGAAGCAACTAAAGATTATTAGCGCATTTCTTTTGTTTTCTTTTACATTGATTGTTGTCGCAGAAGTAGGCATTCGGATATTTTATCCGCAAATGTACAAAACAACTTATTTGGATGAGTTTTCTCCGGGCATTGAGGATGAGCAATTGGGGACTATTTTTGCACCAAATGCAACCTGGATCATTGAGAGACCAGAGTTTAAAGTAACACATTATACAAATAGTCAGGGTTTGGCTGACAAAACTAATCATATTATTCCTAAACCAAAAGGATTGAAACGGATCTTAGTTTGTGGAAGTTCTAATACTTTTTCAGAAGGTGTCGAGCAAGATGAGGGATGGCCCGCTATTCTTGAAAGTGAACTTTTGCGAAAGGGTTATAATGTTGATGTTGTTAAAGCAGGGATGTTTGCTTTTGATACGGCATCAACAGTTCTTTTTATGGAGAGAATTTTTGATAAATATCAACCCAACTATGTTGTTATCTCTGTTGATTCTGCTGTGATTCTCACCAATGCGCCAATGTCGAAATTTCAAGAAAAAAAGAAACAAAGTGATTATAATTTTAAAATTGCACATAAGCCCAAGAAGGATTTGCACCTTATCAGTCTGATTAAAAGAATTATTCGGATGAATGATATTGTCTATTCTCATTACAATATGAAGAAAGGGTGGGCCCCAATTTTTGAAGTAGACGGAGAATTTAGAAGAAATCAAATTGAGATAACGAAGGAACTCTTATTGAGGGCTAAAGAGTTTGTCTCAAAAAAAGGTGCTTCTTTGGTAGTTTTATCAATACCAGAAAATACACAAACTCTTATAAAAGCGAATAATATTCAAATTGAGAACATTGACCCTGAAATTAATGATAAAGCATTGGCGGGATTTTCTAAGTCTCAGGATATTTTTTGGCTTTCTACACTAACACCTTTGTCCGAGAATTATAAAAGAGAAAGAAAAAAATTGTACCATAGACTAGATGGACATTTAAACAGAAATGGACACAGAATTATTGGTGAGTTTTTGTCTGATCAGTTTGAGGGGCTTTTTAAAGATAGCAAAACAAAGTAAATGAAGCAATAATTTCTCCCTTGTAGGAAATCAATTCATTACATTTGAAGTTTTAACAATGAGCATTTATATCTGATTGTATTTGATAGGGGATAGTTGCTGATTAAAGTGAACATGAGGCCGAAGGCCGAGTGAACTTGATCAGTAGCTATCGCCTGTTTAGTAATCAGAGGAAAAAGATAATGCTCTACTATAAAACTTGATAAATAAACTGAGGGGTGTTATCTGTGAAGAAAAGAGCAGTAATTATAATTGCTAAAAACTTAATGCTCAATGAAAGAAACGAGGAGTATAGCTTCAAATTTTCAGGTAGGAATTTTGTCAATTTTAAAAGGGGTTTCTCGATAGCGACAAGCAAAAGTTTTATGAAGGCGAGAATCATAGTGCCAACTGCGAAAGTTGCAAATAATCCTGTGAATGATAATGATCTTATAAGCCAAGAGATTCTTTGTGCGCTTAGAAAAAGGCATGATGTACTTATGAACATGTAGCTGAAAGTCAATCCAGAGGTAAAAGTGTTAAAAATAATATTATTATTTAGCTTAGAATAGTTTTCTTTGCTCAATTTTTGGCGGCAAAGGTTGTCGTAAAGTTTGTTGAGGCTAACTCCAGTTCCTAGGAGGAGTCCATAAATAACTGATGAAAATGTAGATCCATGCCACAAGCCCACGATGAAAAACGTAATAAAATATGCAATGATGCCAAATAGATTGAACAATTTAGGACTATTGTTCATGATTACAAATTTCTTTAATATTGGATTAAAGATAAATGTTTTAAACCAGTTTGATAGTGTGATGTGCCAACGACTCCAAAAATCTAAGAGACTTGTTGCCCGAAATGGTTGATTGAAATTTTCAGGTAACTTAAAACCAATGATTTGTCCAATTGTAATGATGATATCCATGTATCCAGCAAAATAAATATATATGTACAAATAGTAGAAGCTGGATGCTCCAAAATATGTGTAAATATTCTGAGGATTTGAATAAAAAGATGTAGCTAAATTTTCATAAATTATATGGAAAAGTGGGGCTATCAGTAAGATTTTAAGGTATCCATTAACGAGTCTTTTGCAGTGAATGAGGAAATCGAAGTAAATGTTTTTATTGTTGAGGTCTTTCAGCTGAGCCTTGAAGTCTTTGAAGGACTGTATGGGCCCAGATATGTAACATAAATAAAAACAAACATAATTAAAAAAGTCAAAAATTCCAATTTTTTCTTTATATTGTCGTTCATTTACATCAATCATAAGGTGAATAACTCTAAAAAGAATGAAGGAAAAGCCAATGGATAAATAGGGTTTATTGTAAAAAGGGACGAAGAATAGAAAGGCATATTTTTTTAAATATATGAATATTCCGATTAATAGTAGTAGCAAAAATAGAAAGGCATTCTTAAAGCATTGTTTTTCAATAAGTTTTATGGCTGTAAAACAAAAAACCAGGAAAAGTCCTAGGGGTATTAATTCATAAGGACTTTTGGCCAGAAGACAAAGAAAAGTAATATTAAGAATAGCTATACCCAAAGATTTGAATGTCTTAATGGGTGTAATATGAAACGCTAAAAATGTTAAAAATATATAGATTGTAAACTGTTTTGAGGCAATATTCATAAAATTTTTTATAATGACATTCTTGTTAATATTTGATTTTTATGTATAATACTTTGAATATTATTTAATCTAAGATAACAAATTGAAGCTAAATGTCAAAAACTCTTTCAAAAAACTTAAATGAAAAAGTTCCCAATGAATATCCTCTACTGAAAGATTGTTTGATGTATTTGAATAACAATTTTTCTCTATATTCAACAGCAAACAACTATATATTAAACAATTTTGATGATAACTATTATTTGTCTTCAGAAGAACTTTTAAGAATCATGATGCGCATGACTGGGGGAAAAGAGGGTTTGATGAAGTCCTTAGATTCTCTGGTCCAGGTTTCAAGAGGGATGATGCTATCACAAGCGCGTTTGAAGATGAACGGAAAATATGAGTTTAGCTCCTTTGAAGAGGTAAATGCAAATTTTTATCAAAATAAGGATGTAATTATTGGGCATATGGATGCACTGTTGATATCTCAAGTTTTTTGGCCAAATCATTACAAATTTGGCCAATTCTTTATCAATTTATCAGATTTAACGAATTCGAGTTCAAAAGTTTTAGATATTCCGTCTGGTGATGGGATCTTTAGTTATTATTTATCAAAGTGTTTTTCTTTTAAAGAGCTTCATTGTGTTGATATCAGTTCTTATTGTATTGATTACACTAAAAAATTTCTTGAAGCATCTAATTTGGGCACTGATAAAATTTATTATATGGTAAAAGATGTTTTTGATTTTTCTGAAAGTGAAGTGTATGATTTTATTGTTTGTGGTGAACTTTTGGAGCATGTTGAAAATCCAGAGCGATTATTAGGAAAACTGAAAACATTGACTAATAACGATGGCAGGATATTTTTAACTACAGCAATATTTTCTGCATCAGAAGATCATATTTATCTGTTTAATAATGTAGATGAGGTCAGGGATATGATTAATAATCATTTTGTTATTGAGTCAGAGTTAATATTACCGTCTTCTTTAAAGGACTATGATCCGAGTATGGAAAAAGAAGCTATTAATTATGCTTGTGTAGTGAGGGTAAAGTGAAAGAAGTTTATCGGCTAAATGTATTGGGGGATGATGTTGTCTTTCATCATATTGGAATTGTTACAAAATCCATGGATGAAATTATTGATCCTAAGCTAAAAATTGAAGATCCTATCCAAAAAGTAAGAGTCGCATTTGCTGATATGCATGGATTGCAGGTTGAGCTTATTGAACCATTAGGGGACGAATCTCCAGTACATAAATTTCTAAAAAAGAAACAGTATTTCTATCATTTGTGTTTCTCGGTAAAGGATGTTGAAAGAACTTTGGAAATATCCAAGGAAAATGACTTTTACTGTGTTTCTAGACCAGCTAAAGCGGTTGCCTTTGGTAATAATAAGATTGCTTGGATTTACAGTAGGGAATATGGGTTAATAGAATTGCTTGAAAGATAGCAAGTACAATATTTGTTTTAATAGAAAAAGGAGCTTGATTTAATGGATGCTTTAGTTATTGGTGGCCATTATTCCGAAGATAGAATTGATACTATGCGTCATGTAGATGATTTTCGTTTGGAATATGACGGCGTTCCCATGACGACAAAAAATTTAAAAGAATTTTTTCGGAACAATAGATCTTTTAAAGATGCCGAACGAAGACAAAGAGAAGAAATTTATCGCCCTTATCGACAAATCTATTACCCTTCGCTTCATATTTATAATTATATATCTCAAAATGGTTATAATGCCGCTTTGCTTAATTGTCATTGTCCTCAGGATGAAAAACGATTCGAAGTGTTTAAGCAGAATCCAAAAGTTGTTATTTTATCTACAACATTTATGAATATGGAGGCAGTACGTTTAGTTGCAAAAGATATAAAACAGTACTTGCCTGATACAAAAATTATTGTTGGAGGGGGATATGTTCGTCATTCTTATTTAATATGGCAGAGGATCGAAGATCCTTATTACAATATGCATGAAGTTCAGACTAGATATTTTTTTACATCAAATAATCCTGTTCAAGAAGTTGATGCTTATATTTTTGACGAACATGGTGAAGAAACATTGTTGATGTATTTGGATGCAGTCAAGAAAGGCAAATCAATAGATTCTATTCCTAATATTGCAACTTATAATGGCAAGAATTTTGTTTTTAATAAAGAGGCTCCAGAAGAATTTAACATGAATAAATGTCGTATTCACTGGGAGAAGATTCCTAGAGAATATCTAAGCTTAGTGATGCCGTTCTCAGTAACTTATGGGTGTCCATTTAAATGTAATTTTTGCAATTTCAGGAGCGTTAGTCTTTCTAAGAAATCATTAGATACTATTTTTGCTGAATTAAGAGAGATTTCCAATTTAGGTATTGTTCAAAAGATATGGTTTTCTGACGACAATTTTCTTTTGACGCCTAAGCAGGTTGAACAGTTTTGTGAGCGGTATATTCAAGAAGGATTTTCTTTTCGTTGGATGAGTTTTATTAGAGCGAATTCTATTACGTCCAAAACGGTTGATTTAATGAAAAAGAGCAATGCAGAGTTATTAGTTTTAGGGTTAGAATCAGGAAGTCCCACAGTTCTTGAAGCTATGAATAAGCAAGATATCTTGAAAGATGTCCATCGTGCAATGTCGCTTTTAATGAGTAACAATATAGATACAGAGATTTCATTCATTATAGGTCATCCAGGGGAAACTGATGATACGGTTAAGGAAACAATAGACTTTATTAACGCTATGCCTTACTCTGATGAGCAAATTCCCTATTTATATCTTTTTAAATTTTATTTGGCACCTTTGTCGAGAATATTCGAAAAGCAAATGAGAGACCAATGGGGCCTTGAGGGAGCATTTCTAGATTGGAAGCATAAAACGATGGATTCGGATTATGCAAGTGCTATGTTGAAAAAGGTGGCGCTTTCTGTCCAGAAACCTGTGTTTAATTATTTAGATGGATATTCTTCCAAGAGCAAAAAGGAATTGGTCAAATTTATGAGGAAGCGGGATAGCCTGTCAAGAGCCGTGTTGTCTGGAAAGCCAGATAATGTTGTTGATGCTTTGTGGGATGAGCTTGAGACTTTGACTTTTTCAAGAAGTTAGATATGTTTTTGTCTTGAAAATGTTCAAAAATATCTGTTATCATTAAAAAGTTAGACATGATAAAACTTTATTCTATTGAGAAAGAAAGAAGCCAAAGATTAATTGCAAGGAATAAAAATGTGACAGTAGATGAGCAGGCATTTAATCGATATGTCTCGGAATTCCCAGTAATTCCAGATAGGAAGCAAATTTTTGCTGCATATGAATTTGCAAAGCAAATTGAATATATTCATCCAGGGTTATCCAGCGCTGATTATCTTGTTCATCCTGTTAGAGTTGCATGTCTTGCTTTACAGATTGACCCACCAGTTGACGTCGATACTATTGTCATTGCTTTATTGCATAATGTACTTGAAGTGTCGGTTCTTACATTTGAGGACATGCGAGAAAAATTTAATAGTAGGGTAGCAGGTTCAATGAAAGCTCTTACTGTTGACCGTTCTCGCCAATATAATCGTGAGTATAAGGCTTCCTATTATCAAAAAATCAATGAGTTATTTCTTGGAGGACGTATTGTAAAAATATTAGATAAGTTAGATAATTTGTTCTTGCTGTGTTTTAATAGTGATGATGAGATTAGAAGAATATATTTGCAGGAGATCGAAGATTATATAATTCCAATGGTTGATCGAGATTTAAAAGAGCTCTCAAAATATATGCGAGAGCTTGTTGAGGATTGTCGTAAGATTGGATACATGACGAAAAAGAGATAAAAAAATGAAATTATTTCAACCAGATATTTTTTCTGTTCCGTTTCCAGCCTTTGTGACTGTAACAGATGATGTTTTTAGCAAGATAGGGGAATTATTGGAACAGCAGTATGATATTAAAACTAATGCTATAAGAAAAATTGAGCAGGTGAAGGGAAATGAAATAAATTCAAACAATTTTAAAGTAGAAACTGATTCAATGTTTTTGTTTGTAAAAAGGAATGTCCTGCACGACAATATATATGAATTAACAAGAATGCTTGATCTGACAAATTGGCTTCAAGAAAGAATGAAAGCTTTTTTTAAAATTATTCCGTGTAATAATGGAAGTTTGGTGTCACAGCAGGGTAGGGCTCTATGGTCTGTTTCTGAATTTATTCCAGGAAGATATTTTTCTGGTGAAAGTATTGATGAGCTGAAAGCTGTAGGCCATTCTATTGGTGGGATGCATGATGTTTTGAGGGATATCCCTTCTCACTTGTGTCCGAAAAAAAAAATAAAGCTTTTTCCGATTGATTCTGAAAAAATAATTGATGAAACTTTTTCTAGACGGGAAGAATGGGTAGATGTTTTTGGAGAGGATCTTGCTCCCATAATAGAAGATAATACAGATTTAATGCTCTCTACTTGTGCGTTGATAAATTCAAATAAAGAGACTATCTTCAGAAGACAAACGCAGACTTGCCATATTGATCTTCATCCTCATAATATTTTTGTCAATGATGGCGTTATTCATTTTATTGATCTGGATTCTTTGGTTTTAACCAAGCCTTGTGTAGCCATTGGGTTCTCAATTTATAAGCTCATGAAGCAATATTCTATAAGGCAAAAATTAGTTGATAATCCTAGCAAAATTGCTGAAGATGCAAGGGGCTTCTTGTTTTCTTTGCAAGAGAAGTTCGCTTTTTCAGATGAAGAAATAAGAGTACTTTATTTATCGGCAATTGCTGAAATATTTAGAAGGATACTTATCATACTTCGTCTTAGTTTATATGAAAATAATAAGTGCTGGAATTTTGTTCTTCCTATTCATTTGTCTGGGATAAAAGAGACAGAAATAATTTTTAGTGCTATTAAGTGATTGTGAATACTAATTAAAACAGAAAGAGGCCCGAAAATGATAAAAGAACTTGTGAAGAAGGCGCGAAGTTATAGGAGATTCTATCAAAATGAACAAATTAGTGAGAAAATTCTAAGAGAATTAATTGATTTGGCTAGGTTGGGAGGTTCCGCCATCAATAAACAGCCATTGAAATATATGATTGTTAATACGCCAGAAACAAATGCAAGGATTTTTGATACTCTTGGATGGGCGGGGCTTTTGCCTGATTGGTCAGGGCCAGAAGAGGGTGAGCGGCCATCTGCATATATAATTTGTTTTCTTGATACAAGTATAAGCGAGAGGGCTGAGGTAGACTTGGGAATTGCTACCCAAAATATATTATTAGGTGCTGTTGATAGAGAATTAGGCGGGTGTAGAATTGGTAATTTTACTACAGAAATTAACAATATTATCAAAATACCAGAGAATTTAAAAGTTATGTTAGTTATTGCGTTAGGTAAACCAAAAGAAAAGGTTATCGTTGAGTCAATGCCTTCAAATGGAGATTTTAAATATTGGAGGGATGAAGAAGGGATTCATTATGTTCCAAAAAGGTCTCTTGAAGAAGTATTAGTTAAGAAGTTATAACCTTCCAAGGTCTCTCAATATTTTAAACTTGCTCTCCGCAATTTGCCAATCTTCTTCGTTGTCAATGTCTTGTGCTTCAATCTCAGGGATAATTATTGGTACGGTTTTATCAGAGAAAATTTTCCTCTCTTTTATGAACTGTTTGACGTCAAGCCAATAGAATTGTCCTGTATCATGGTAAGTTGGATCGAAGTCTTGAGAGCGTTTTTCGTTGTTTTCAGGGTATAACATCTTGAGTAGATTGTTTTCAATTTTTAAAGCTCTTTGAACAGGGTAACTGTACTTCGTGACAGGAAAAGTCGAGTAAGCGTTATGTTTAATAAGAGTATCCATTCCATTTTTGAGATTTTGAGCTGTAATGAATGGGGCCGCTGGAAAAATGCAGCAGCATAGTTCAAAAATTTTCCCCATTTCTTTATGTTTTGCAAGTACTTCGCAAAGAGTAGAATTGATTGTAGCAAAATCGTTTGAATTGGCTTCAGATCTATAAAAAGGGACTGAAGCTCCTAAGCTTTTTGCAATATTTGCAATATCTTTGCAATCAGTAGATACCATAATTTCATCGAAACATTTTGATTTAATTGCAGCATCAATTGAATATTTGATAATGGGGTGTCCCAGGAAAAGTTTAAGGTTTTTGTTGGGGATACGTTTGCTTCCGCCTCTAGCTGTAATAATTGCAATTTTATTTTTTTTATTCATGCTTGCCTTGTAAAAATACATTTGCTCAATTGGATTTTAATATTAACATTTAAGTTGAATGCAGTCAAGGAATGCTGTATAAGATTGGGAATTGTTAAGTTTGTTGAAGATTACGATAAGGATAAAGATGTTTTGAGAGAGATAGTTAATGATATTTGCACGTAGAGATTATTGAATTATTTTGGATGTTTCGAGTCTATTGAAGGGAAGTGTAGCGTATGGATTTCTGTAGTTATTCAATTGTTCATTTATTGAACAATTGTGTTTATGTAAGGACGTAAAATATTCTATTGCAATAATTTACGAAAAAGTATTTAAGTGCGTTTTTTTATTTGACTTTATTTGCACAAATTATATAATAACTACGTTCAATAATTGAACAAAGATTTTTGGGATTGTTTTATGTCCAAATAATCTAAGAGTAAAATCAGACTATAGAGGTTTTTATGAAATATTGTAAGAAGTGTATAATTCCAATAACTCGACCAGAACAAGTTTTTAATGAAGAGGGAGTGTGTGATGCATGTAGCTCAGCAGAGTCAAAACATACGGGAATTGATTGGGATGCAAGAAGATCTGAGTTTGAGAAAATTTTGGAAAGATATAGGGGGGATGGTAGCATATATGATTGTATAATTCCTGTTAGTGGAGGGAAAGACAGTGTTTCTCAGGCACTTACGATGCGAGATGAGTTTAATATGAGTCCTTTGTGTGTTAATCATTTGCCTTGTGATTTAACTGAAGTGGGTTGGAAAAACTTAATATTTTTAAGAGATTTAGGATTTGATGTGATTCATGTTGGGGCGAATAGAAAAGCTTATCGAGAAATGACAAGAATTGGATTTTTTAAACTTGGTGATTGCTGTTGGCAGGAACATATAGGAATATTTACTGCTCCAGTAAGAGTAGCCGTTCAGTATAGAATTCCCTTGTTAATTTGGGGAGAGAATTCTCAGTTTGAATACGGAGGACCTGCTTCTAAAAGAGAAAATAATTATTTGGATAGAAACTGGTTGGAACAATTCCAGATGTTAGGTTATAGGATATCAGATGTTGTGCTAGATGGGATAAATTTAAATGATGTAAAAACCTTTCATTATCCAACAGATGAGGAAATGAAGGATGTGGGGGTGACAGGCCTGTTTTTAGGATATTATACGAAATGGGATTCAAAGAAAAATGCAAATCGTGCTATTTCTTTAGGATGGAATAGAAATCCTGATGGACCAGTTGAGGGAGCATATAATGATATAGAAAATCTTGATTGCAAATGGATTGGGGGTTTGCATGATTATATGAAATTTATTAAGTTTGGCTTTGGAAGAGCAACAGATCAATTATGTATTGAGATACGGGCAGGTAGGATGTCTAGAGAAGAAGCAATTGAGAATTTAAAAAACAGTTCTGAGGGAGAAGTTCCCTGGAAATTTGTTCCGGATTTTTTAGAATATCTGAATATATCCAAAGAAGAGTTTGAGGCAAATCTTGATAAATTTACAAACAGGCGTTTGTTCTTTTGTGATGATTCAGGACGATTAATAAAGGATTCACAAGGGAATTTAAAAAGGCGTTATCCATTATGGGAACTGTAGCTGGAATAATAGATATTGGTTTGGGAAATATCGATAGTGTAAGAAGAGCACTAACTTTTATGGGTTTTGCAAATCAACTCTGCGCTAAAATTGATGATCTTGAAAACGTGGATAGAATTATTTTCCCAGGTGTGGGGAATTTTTATAAGGCATCAGAGGTTTTAAAAGAAACCAGATTTAATATCGCAATTAAAGAACATGTCTTACATTTAAACAAGCCTATTTTGGGAATTTGTTTAGGCATGCAACTGTTGTGCGATAGAGGATATGAGGGAGGCGAGGCGGAGGGCCTTAAACTTATTTCAGGAGAGGTTGTTAAGCTGGAAAAAGGGAATTCTTCTGAGCGTGTTCCTCACATGGGGTGGAACGAAGTGCATTTTAAAAACAAATCTATTTTATTCAAAGATATTCCAGATAGAATGGATTTTTATTTTAATCATAGCTATCATTTTAGCAAAGTTGAGCAGAATAAGGTTGTTTCAGTGACTCCCTATGCAAATGGTTTTGTGTCTACGGTTGAGGATAAGAATGTTTTTGGAGTTCAATTCCACCCGGAAAAGAGTCAAGAGTTGGGACTTCAATTATTAAAAAATTTTATGGAATTGTAATGATATGTTAAAAGTGAGGGTCATTCCAATTGTAATGCTTGATGGGTATTCAGTTGTTAAGACAATTAAATTTTCAACGCGAAGAAATCTTGGAAACCCGATTACAGTCGCTCAGATTTATAATACAAGAAATGTTGATGAGTTAATATTGTTAGACATAGATGCCTCAAAGCATGAGGAAAAGATAGATCAATTTATAATTTCTGAAATTTCTTCAAAATGTTTTATGCCATTGACAGTTGGAGGGGGCATTAGGAGTGTTGATGATGTTAGGCTTCTTCTTAAAGCAGGTGCTGACAAGGTAGTAATTAATTCAGAGGGGTATCGTAATCCTCAATTAATAAAAGAGTGTTCTGACGAATTTGGATCTCAATGCATTGTTGGAAGTGTAGATGTTAAGAAAGAATCTGATGGATCATATAAATGCTATAGCAACGGAGGGGTTCAGGCCACAGGAAAAGATCCTATGCAGTGGATTGAAAGTCTTGAAGATTTTGGGGTTGGAGAGATTATTATTAATTCGATAGATAGAGATGGCACAATGGCGGGTTACGATATAGAGTTAATTGAGAAAATATCCCAACATGTTGGTGTTCCCTTGATTGTTGCAGGAGGAGCTAAGGATGAAATGGATTGTGTTAAAGCTATGAAGGCTGGAGCAAATGCTATATCAGCTGCTAGCATTTTTCATTTTACAGACATTACACCTGAACAAGTAAAAAATGAATTAAAAGAAAATGGATATCCTGTAAGGAAAATATTTAGTAGAAATTAATTTGAGTTTTGGTGTAGTGCGATAATATCTGTTAATACAATATTTTGACCAAGGGTGTTTTGGTAATTATGCAGAGAGAAGAATGACAAAAGATAATTTAGACGAAAGAGAATTTGAACTTATTAATATTATTGGTCCTGAGTTAGGATTAAATCAAAGGGATCTTTCTAAGCATATGAATATTTCTTTGGGAATGATCAATATGCTTATAAGAAGATTGATTGCAAAGGGTTTTATTCGTATTCAACAATTGGATAAACGAAAAGTGGAGTATTTGTTAACACCAAAGGGTTTTGCAGAAAAAATGCAGAAATCAGTAAAATATACTTTGAAAACGATGAATTCAATTGGATTGATAAAAAATGGACTAAAGGCAGTATTAATTAAGCTGGTTGAACAGGGTGAAAAGAGATTTATTATGTTAGGTGAATCTGACTTTTCTGTTCTTGTTGAAATGGTTTTAAAAGAGATTTGTCCACAGGAGCATACTCTTACTTATGTTGACCATGTTCCTAAAGAAGGTTTTTACGGAGTCTTGTTGGTTTGCAAAGAGATGGATTATTCGGGGATTGATTTAAATGCAACAAATTATGTTGATTTAGTTCATGAATTAGCGAAGGATGAAGAATTGTTAAACAATATTACTAAAAAGGCTTAAAAAAAGAGATTATTGTTATGAGAACAATAATGTTTATAACGGAAATGTTCAAGAAATTTCCTTTTTTGATGACAGTAAATTTGCTATTATTAATGGTTGTTAATTTTTTCAATATTGGCTCTCTTTTTGCTATTGGTCCCCTTGTAGATTTTGTTATCCACCCAGATCTTCAAAATATCAGTCCGCTTACAGAAAAAATGATTTCTGTGATTGAGTCTTTTGCTTTTCCTGTTTCTTTGAGTAGTTTCTTGCTGTTTTTTGTTTCTTTTGTTTTTTTTGGTAGTTTGTTTCAAGCTGTTTCAGAGTATGTTGTTCAGAAGACAAGATTTAAAATTGTAGAGGCATTATTTTCGGATTGTCTGAATAGTTTTTTAAGCGCTAAATGGCAATTTTTTGTTGGCCAGAAGCAAGGTGAGTTTATAAATTTATTTTCTAGGGAATTGATTATGATTGCCAGCGCCTTGGGCCAGGTTTCTCAGTTTACTGTTGGTGTAGTGCAAATATTTTTCTTTTTAAGTGTGCCTTTTTATATTTCTTGGCAAGTAACTTTGCTTTGCATAATAGGTATTGTTCTTTTATCAATCCCATTTATTTTGTTCGGTAGGTATGGGTATGTTTTTGGAAAAAAAGGAACAGATTATTCAAAAGAATTTATTTCGCTTCTCAATGAAAATTTTAATTTACTAAAAATTGTTTTAGGTTTTGCTAACCAAAAGAAATGTCACACTGATTTAGTTAAGGCATATGTTAGATATGCAAATACAACAATTCAATGGTTGACGCTGGGTAACGCTTTGTTTTTATTGTTTAGGCCAGTTGCTGTCTTAATTGTTGCGATTGCTTTGTTTTTTTCTCGAAAATTCAATGTCCCTGTATCAGAGATGTCAGTATTGCTTTTGGGATTTTTTCAAATTGCAAAATCTGCAGGTGCTTGTGTGAATATGAATACCGCTATTGGGAACTTTTTTCCAAGTTATGAACTGATGAAGTCATTGAAGGAGAAAGCAGATTTGGAAAAACAATTTACAGGCATGAAAATATTTAAAACATTAGAAGATAGAATTTGTTTAAAAAACTTGTCGTTTTCTTATCAAGAGAATGAATGGGCACTTAAAAGTATAAATATAATCATTGAAAAAAGCAAGATGATCGCTTTAGTTGGTAAATCAGGATCAGGAAAATCAACTTTAATAGATATGATAATGGGTTTTAATGAGCCGCAAGTAGGATGTATTGAATGTGATGGTGTTGATATTCATAAAATAGATATTGATTCATATCGAAGTAGAATAGGCTATGTGCCTCAGGATAGTGTTTTATTTAATACATCGATAAAAGAAAACTTTTTATGGGCAAAACCGGATGCTTCAGAAAAGGATATTAAAGAAGCATGCTTTTTAGCTCACGCAGATGAGTTTATTGATAATTTTCCTGAAAAATACGACACTATCGTTGGAGATCGAGGAGTCCGTTTGTCAGGCGGACAGTTGCAAAGAGTTGCTTTAGCCAGAGCCTTTTTAAAAAAACCGGATTTGTTGATTTTAGATGAAGCAACAAGCTCGTTGGATTCTCATTCTGAAAAATTAATTCAAGATGCAATTGATAAATTTGCAATTAAGACAACGGTTGTCATTATTGCTCATAGGTTGTCTACGGTTAGAAAAGCAGACCATATTTATGTTTTGGATCAAGGGAAAATTGTTGAAGAAGGAAAATATAATGATTTAATTTCCAAAAGGGGACGTTTTAGTTCTATGGTTGATATGCAGGAATTAACTAAATAGGGTTAGTGATAGGTCTTGCCACATGCTAGTTCTTTAAATGGTAAGAGATTAAATAACTGTAATTTCTCAGTAATAGGAGGGAGTATTTAATGGATTTGTCAAATAAAGTAGTTTTAATAACAGGAGGAACAGGGTCGTTTGGGAAAAAATTCACAGAGATTGTTCTAAATAAATTTAAAGTTAAGAAATTAATTATTTTAAGCCGTGATGAATTTAAACAATATGAAATGTCAAATATTTTCCCGGAGTCTAAATATCCTATACGTTATTTTTTGGGAGATGTTCGTGATAAAGCACGTCTTTGCAGGGCTTTTGAAAATGTAGATTATGTGGTTCATGCAGCCGCATTAAAACAAGTTCCTGCATTGGAATATAATCCGATAGAAGCTGTTAAAACAAATATTATGGGAGCAGATAATATTGTTGATGCAGCTATAGATTGTGGTGTGAAGCAGGTTATTGCTCTTTCTACAGATAAAGCTGTTAATCCTGTGAATCTTTATGGGGCGACTAAATTAGCCGCAGAAAAAATATTTATAGCAGCAAATGCATATAGTGGGGGAAAAGTTAAGTTTTCTGTTGTTAGGTACGGTAATGTTGTTGGTTCGAGGGGTAGTGTTATTCCAATTTTTGTTAATTTTAAAAAAGAAAACCAGAAAGAATTTCCTGTCACAGATGAGCGTATGACGCGTTTTTGGATTACATTAGAACAATCTGTTGAATTAGTATTAAAAGCATTTAAACATTCTCAAGGAGGTGAAGTTTTTATCCCGATTATCCCGTCTATGAAAATTACTGATTTGGCAAGAGCTATTTCTCCTGATTGTAGTTTTAAGGTTATTGGTATTCGGCCTGGAGAAAAACTCCATGAGACATTAATTTCAGAAGACGAGTCATATAAAGTGAAGAAAATTGATGGAATGTACGTAGTGTTGCCGAGTTTTCATTCTTCTGATGGTTTAGATGCCAAATATAAAAATGCCGAATCAATGAAGGAACGATTTTGTTATCGTAGTGATACAAATGATAATTGGGTATCAGAAAAAGAAGTGCAATCGCTTATTGAGGGTTAAAATATGAGCAAGTATATTCCATATGGGCGACAATCAATAACTGACTCAGATATTCAATCTGTGGTAAAGGTGTTGAAATGCGATTTTATAACGCAAGGACCACAGGTCAGAAAATTTGAGAAGGCTCTTTGTATTTCTACACAAGCAAAATATGCTGTTGCTGTTTCAAATGGTACAGCGGCTCTTCATCTTGCTTGTCTTGCAGCAGGAATTGGAAAAGGTGATGAAGTTATAACATCACCGTTGACCTTTCTTGCATCCAGCAATTGTGTGCTTTATTGTGGCGGAAAAGTTGTTTTTGCGGACATTGATTCGCAGACAGCAAATATTGTATCTAGTGAGGTAGAAAAAAATATTACTAAGAAAACAAAAGCAATAATCCCAGTTCATTTTGCAGGACAGCCTTGTGAGGTAGATCAGATTCGGGATATTGGGAAAAAATATAATTTGATCATCATTGAAGATGCAGCGCATGCCCTTGGGGCCAAATATAAAGGCTCCCACATTGGATCTTGTAAATATTCGGACATGACAACGCTAAGCTTTCATCCATTAAAACATATTACTACCGGAGAAGGTGGCGCAATACTGACAAACCGAAAAGATTTTTATGAAAAACTTTTAATGTTGAGAAGTCATGGTGCGACAAAAGATAATTTTGTTAATAAATCAGAGGGGGATTGGTATTATGAGATGCAAATGCTGGGTTTCAACTATCGAATTACTGATATTCAATGTGCTTTGGGAGTATCTCAAATGAAAAAGCTGGGTAAATTTGTTCAAAGAAGGCGGAGAATTGTCGAGCTTTATAACAAGGCTTTTTTGGATAATCCATATTTTGATATCCCAATAGAGAAAGATCATAGCTTTTCTTCATATCATCTTTATCCTATTAGGGTGAAAACTAACTATGTGCATAGTAGAAAAGATATATTTGCAGACTTAAGAAAGAATGGTTTGGGTGTTCAGGTACATTATTTCCCTGTTTACCTTCAGCCTTACTATCGGGAGCTTGGTTATCGTAAAGGGTTGTGTCCGATTGCCGAGCAATACTATAGCAAAACAATATCATTGCCTCTTTATCCAAAGATGCTTAATTCAGATGTAATCAAAGTAATTCAAGTTTGCATGAAAGTGTTTGATAAATATAGGAATTGATGAAAGTATTTATAATTACAGAAGGCGGAAAGGGAATAGGTCTTGGTCATATAACAAGATGCTTATCGATATATGAGGCTTTTGAAGATAGAGGGATAACACCTCTCTTTATTGTGATTGCTGATAGAAGTGTTAAAGCACTGCTTGGGGATAAAAATTATATTGCATTTAATTGGTTGAAGAATGAGAAAAAGTTACGTGATTTATTAATAGATGTAGATATTGTAATTGTTGATTCTTATTTAGCAGATATTGTATTTTATAACAAAATATCAAAGAACATAAAAGTACCAGTTTTTATTGATGATAACAATAGATTAAAATATCCTGAAGCCACTATAGTTAACGGTTCTATATGTGCTAAGGATCTTAATTATCCTAAAGGAAAGAATATTAAATATTTATTAGGATCTGAATATGCTCCTATAAGAAAAGGATTTTGGGATGTCAAGAAGAGGAAAATTCGAGCAAAGATCAAGAATGTTATGATAACTTTAGGTGGGTGTGATTTGAAAGATACTTCAAGTAAATTGTTAGCAATGCTTGTAGATAATTATCCTGACTTAAATAAATATGTTGTTATTGCTAAAGGTTTTAGTGCCAGTAGTATTAATAGAATTAAAAAGAAGAAGGATAATCGCACACAGCTATTTTATTGCTTGGATTCTTCCGCAATGAAAAATTTAATGCAGAAATCTGATATATCTATCAGTGCTGGGGGACAGACTCTATATGAGCTTGCTCGAATGGGTTTGCCGACTATAGCAATTTGTGTTGCCGATAATCAGGTTAAGAATTGTAATGGGTGGTTAAAAAAAAGATTTATTGAGTATGCGGGAGATGTTCAGGATAAGGATTTAGCAAAAAAAGTAAGAATAAGTATAAGAAGGATGGAACATAAGGATTTTCGCGAAAAAAGCTCTCTTGCTGGTCAGGAAAAAGTAGACGGAAAAGGTGCGAAGCGAGTTGTTTATTATTGTTTAAATGAAGCTTTTAAAAATACGATACAGCTAAGAAAAGCAAAGAAAACAGATGTGAATTTGGTCTATAAGCTTTCTAACTCAAAGGCAGTAAGAGAAGTTTCTTTCAATCCCGGAAAAATATTATTAAAAGATCATGTTGAGTGGTTTAGCCAAAAAATTAAAGATAAAAAATGCTTGTTTCTTATTGCAGAGATTAAGGGTAAGTTTTTAGGCCAAATTAGATATGATGAAAATGGGGTAAGTGCGTTAATAAGTATTAGCTTGGATGAGAAATATAGAAGTAGCGGTGTGGGAAGTATTGTTTTACGGGGATCAATTCAAGAACTAAAACAGCTTAAGCCAAAACTAAAGTTGATAAATGCTTTTGTTAAAGAATCAAATGTCGTATCAATCAAGTTTTTTGAAAAGAATAATTTTGTTTACAAGGGAAGCAAATTGTTTGATGGTGTAAAAGCTTGTGAATATGTTTATTCTCTTAGAAGGAATTCATTAGTATGATAAAGATCGGGAAGAAAAGTATAGGAGAGAATAATTCAGTTTTTATAATTGCTGAGTTATCGGCCAATCATAATAAAGATTATCAAATTGCTAAAAAGACAATCAAGGCGGCAAAGTTAGCAGGCGCAGATGCTGTTAAGTTTCAGACATATACCCCTGATACAATCACTATAGATTCTAGTAATAAGTGTTTTCTGATCGATCAAGGAACTTTATGGGATGGAAAAACATTATATGAACTTTACCAAGAAGCTTATATGCCTTGGGAATGGCAACCAAAATTAAAAAAGTATGCAGAACAATTAGGTCTCGCATGCTTTTCATCACCATTTGATAAGACGTCTGTTGAATTTCTAACCAAGATGAATGTTCCTGCGTACAAGATCGCATCTTTTGAAATTACGGATATTCCTCTTATTGAATATGTTGCATCAAAAAATAAGCCTGTAATAATTTCGACGGGCATTGCGTCTAAGGATGAAATATTAGAGGCTGTGAGGGCATGTCGAAGAATGAAAAATTCCCAGATTGCTTTATTAAAATGTACTTCAGGTTATCCTGCGTCTTTTGAAAGTATGAATTTGAAAACAATTGCTGATATGAACAAGAGGTTTGGAGCAGTTGTTGGTTTATCAGATCATACATTGGGTATATCTGTTCCGGTAACAGCGGTAGCTATGGGAGCTAAAATAATTGAAAAGCATCTTACTCTAGACAGAAATATGGGTGGGCCTGATGAAGCATTTTCACTGGAACCTGAGGAGTTCAAATTAATGGTGGATTCTGTTAGGCAAGCAGAGAAGGCGCTAGGTAAGGTTACATATGTATTGAGTGAGGCAGTTAAGAGAAATAGAAAGTTTGCACGGTCTTTGTTTGTTGTAGAGGATATGACAAAAGGAGACAATTTTACCCACATAAATGTACGTTCTATAAGGCCAGGTAATGGTATGAATCCTTATGATCTGAAAAAAGTTTTAAAAAAAAAGGCAAAAAGGAATATTAAAAAAGGAACCCCTTTGAAGTGGAGCTTAATTGAGTAATGATATGAAAAAAAATATTGAGTCAAAGGAAAAAAAGAACAATGAAAGAGTTGTTGCTCTTGGATTAAATAAATTTGATCAGATCGCCGCACTTTTTTACTGTTTCTTGAAGAATTACGATGCAGATGTTTATTCCTATGGAACATTTTCTTCGGGAATCCCTAATGGTGTTTTGTCAACAATGAAAAAAGTGCCATTTTGGCAAAAATATTGGGAAAGTTCTGTTCATGAGAGATTTGGGAGGATTGGGGATAGCAAAGGATTTTTGTTTGAAGCCTACAAGGATGTTATTGATCTGACAATAATTTATTATAAAGAGCATTTTAGTGAAAAAAATTTGTTTGGAAAATATTGCGATAGGATATTTAAAACTAATAAGATGGAAGCTTTTATAAAAGATGAAATAGCTAAACAAATGATATCTTTTCTTGTTAATTTGAAACTGATAAGCTTTGATAATATTCAATTAAAAAAAAAATTAGTTATTATCATTAGTCCTATAAACAAGGTTGCGATCGATTATTTTGAAAAGAAGTATGGTGTGACGTTTGATATTGAAGAGGTTCGCTCATATAGTCCAGTATTAGCTTGTTTTCAATATGCTATTTGGTTGATAAAAGAATGCTTTCTAAGGGGCCTGACTAAGGGGCAGAAAAGGAGAACATATAAACTTGCTAAAGCGGTAGTTTTTGGTTGTGAGCAGAAAACATTGAGTGATGATCTTCTGATAGATAATGATAAATTCCTTAAAGATGATATTTTATTCTTAAATTTTGAAAAGGAAAATAGTGCTTTTAATGATATGGGAGAAAAATTGAAGGAAAAAGGGTATTCTGTTGAGAATGTTAGTGATTTTAAGATAAGGATTGATTCTTTGCCAAAACATTTACTTAATTATGTGTTTAGGCCTTTGAAAAGTTTGTTTTTTCTTCTGATTGAAGGAAAGTATTATTTTGTTTCAAATATTTGCCAGTTTTATAAGCATTGTTTTTTGTTGAGTATGATTTTTGAGAAAGTTAGTTTTAAAGTATTTTTGTCTCATAAGGATTGGGGTAATGTGGAAGAGACGATAGCATTGAATATACATGGTTCACAGTGTGTAATTTTTCATTGGAGTGCTTTGAGGTTTTATAAAATATCGTCTCATGCCTTTGTTGCACATAATGTATATTATTTTTGGGGTCCTGCACATTCAGAATTTCAATATTCTAATGCTTTGATTGATAAAAGAGTTAATGTTGGCTGTATTTACAAGAAGGAATTCTCTGATTCTTTGAAGTCCGTGGAAGAGATTATATCAGAGATTAATGGTTTTGATAGCAGACGTCAATCAGTGCTTTTTTGTGATACATCATTTTCATCTAATTGTGAACAAACAGAGATGAATTTTCTAGAGTTTATAAGAATTATGACAAGGTTTTGTGAGAGTCATGATGGTGTTAATGTTCTCTTTAAGCCTAAGAAATTAGATGGTGCGATAGAGTTAGCTTTGGGAGATAAGGCTGAAGAGTATAGGCAGTTAGTTAAGTGTTTAAGTAAGCGTGAGAATTATTTTCATTTTGATGGCGAAAAAGTTAGTTTTGTTAAGTTATTGTCTATTTCTGACCTTTGTGTAAGCATGGGTATGAACTCAACTTCGGTAGTCTCTTTGATTTGTAGAAAAGATGCACTGTTTTACGATAAGACAGGGAATAAGGAGCATCCATGGGCTAAAGAATATTTTAATATTTTGGTTTTTGATGATGAAGAAAAAATACTAAGACAGATAGATAGAATATTAAAAGGCGAATTTTCAAGTATTGATGTTTTAAGTGAACAAGAAATTAGAGAAATTGATGCGTTTGATGATGATCTCGCTATTGATAGGATTAGAGAAGATATTTCCATCTTGTGTGCTCTTAGTTGAAAGTCAGATTAATATGTTTTTAATAATATAAGAAATTTAGATTGTTTTAGGGTATTGGAAAATTTAATATTGTAAAAAAGGGGAGGGAAGTACAATGTCAATATTTGTAATTGCAGAAATAGGTATTAATCATAATGGGGACTTGGGTATAGCGAAACAGCTGATTGATGTTGCGAAGGTGGCTGGTGTTGATGCGGTGAAGTTCCAAAAAAGAACGATTGATTTGGTTTATACAAAGGAATTCTTAGACTCACCGCGTGAAAGTCCATGGGGAACAACGCAACGAGCTCAAAAGGAAGGTCTTGAATTTGGATTGAAGGAGTATAAAGAAATCGATGCCTATTGCAAAGAAAAAGGCATTGAGTGGTTTATGTCTGCGTGGGATATTGAAAGTCAAAAATTTTCGCGACAGTTTAATTGTAAATACAATAAAGTAGCCTCAGCAATGATTGTTTATGAAAATTTGCTTAAGGAAATTGCTTCAGAAAAAAAGCATACATTCATTTCGACTGGGATGTCGGAAGAGTCTCAGATTGACAGAGCTGTAGAAATATTTAAAGAATATGATTGTCCGTTTGAGCTTATGCATTGTGTTTCGACTTATCCTATGAACGATGAGGATGCAAATTTGAATCGTATTAAAGTTCTTCGTGATAAGTATAAGTGTGACGTGGGTTATAGTGGGCATGAAGTTGGTCTTGCAGTATCTTATGGTGCTGCTTCACTTGGAATTTCATCCCTTGAAAGACATATTACAACTGATCGTGCAATGTATGGTTCGGATCAAGCTGCTTCAGTTGAGCCAATGGGATTAATTCAATTGGTTGGTGCAGTTCGAAAAATTGAAAAAGCAATGGGCGATGGTAATATTGCAATGAATGAAAAGGAAGTAGGTGTAGCAAAAAAATTAAGAGCTCATATTCCTTTTGAGGCTAAGAAATAGAGGTTTATTATTATGGCAGACGTTGTAGCAATAATTCCTGCTCGTTCAGGATCTAAGGGAGTCGTTGATAAAAATATTAAATTGTTATCAGGCTATCCCTTAATTGCATATAGTATTGCTGTTGCAAAACTTGCAAGAGGTGTTGATCGAGTTATTGTTTCAACAAATTCTAAGGAATATGCCAACATAGCGTGTGAGTATGGTGCAGAAGTTCCTTTTTTACGTCCGGAAGAAATATCGAGTGATTATAGTACAGATTATGATTGCATGAAGCATGCATTAGATTGGATAAAGAACGAAGAGGGCGCTATTCCTAGTTATTTAGTTCACTTACGGCCGACAACACCATTTAGAGATCCTGGGCTTATTGAAAAAGCTATTATGTGTTTAAAACAAGATAAAGAAGCTACTGCATTGAGGTCCGTGCATGAAATGTCAGAATCAGCGTATAAGTCATTTGAAGTAGACGGAGATTATTTAAAAACAATTGGATCAAATTCTTTTGATTTGGATGAAGCTAATAAACCAAGACAAAGTTTTAATAAAACCTATCAGGCTAATGGTTATGTTGATATTTTAAAAACATTATACATTATTGACAATCATAAACTGCATGGAAATCGAGTAGCAGCGTTTGTTACACCATATGTAGTTGAGGTAGATGTTTTGGAGGATTTTGACCATTTGGAGTATCAAGCATCAAAAAATCCAGATATTGTTAAAAAATTGTTTTTAAAAAAGGAAATGAACTTATGAGTTATCGATTTTCACAAATACCTGTTGATGTTCCGTTTGTTTCAACAAAGCATCGCACTATAAAGACTGCAATTCCAGCGTCAGAGACATTGAGTGTTTTATTGGAACAAGAAAAGTATGAATCTCACTCTATGCATGGACAGCTGCCTGTGGTTTGGGACAAGGCAGAGGATTTTCAAGTTTACGATAAGTGTGGTAATTGTTGGATAGATTTTACATCTACAATTTTTGTTGCAAATGCTGGGCACTCAAATCCTCGAATAGTAGATGCTTTAAGAAAAGCGATTGATAAAAAGTTACTGCATACATATACATATGCTCATGAGGCTCGATCTTTGTTTCTGAAGAAATTAATAGAATCAACACCTTCCCAATTTGAAAAGGCTTTTTTATTGTCAGCTGGAACAGAAGCGACGGAATGTGCAGTAAAGTTAATGAGAATGCATGGTCAAGAGATACATCCTTCTAAGGTTGGCATTGTTTCTTTTGAAGGTGCGATGCATGGGAGGACTATGGCAGCTGAAATGCTTAAAGGGAAGCAAGGAAAATTGACTTGGGTTGGACATGATGATCCTAATATTTATCACCTTCCATTTCCTTATCCTTGGGATGAAAAAGGATTATCTAGGAGTGAATGTGATTGGGAACAATGTTTTGAAGATAATATTGATAAATTGAAATCTAGTGGTTTGGATTTTGAAAATATTGCAGGTTTTATTATTGAATCCTATTTAGGTTGGGGGGCAATTTTTTATCCAAAAGACTATATTAAAGCTATTGCCAAATTTGCCAAAAAGCATAATTGTTTAGTTACTTTTGATGAGATTCAAGGAGGATTTGGAAGAAGTGGGAAGTTGTTTGTTTATGAACATTATAATGTTGAGCCAGATATGCTTTGTCTTGGAAAATCATTGAGTGGAAGTTTACCATTATCAGCAGTTATTGGTAGTAAAAAAATTATGGATTTGCCGGGGATTGGTTCTATGAGCAGTACTCATTCTGCGAACCCACTTTGTTGTGTTGCTGGATTAGCAAATCTAGAAGCTATTGAGTCTGAAAATTTAGTTGAAGAATCTGCTAGAAAGGGCGTGATATTGCATAAACGTCTTAACGAATTAAAAAATAAATATTCAAATAGAATCTCATGGGTCCTTGGGAAAGGCCTGGTTGCTGGTTTGCTTTTTAAAGATCCTGCGACAGGAAAGCCTGATGTATTATTTCCAAGTCGAGTTTGTGAAAAAGCTATGCAAAAGGGATTGCTTCTTGTTCATACTGGAAGAGAGTCAATAAAGATAGGACCACCGTTAACGATTTCAGACGAGGCCCTAGTAGAAGGGCTTGATGTACTTGAGGAATCAATCGAAGAACTTAGTTGACGCAGGAAGGATTTTCTATGTTTCATGAAGCTTTAAATGAAAAATGTCTCGAAATTTATATTGATCGTGTAAAAAACATTGATCTTATATGGGTCGAGCAATTTTTAGATATTATTTCTGAGAGAATTTGTTCTGATAGTTATTTTCGATTAAACGATATAGGGTGCAATCTTGGTCAATTTTGGAAGGGATTGAAGAAGCGTGAATGGGGAAAGAATATAAATTATTTTGGATATGATTGTGACGATCTTTATCTTGAAGAAGCAAAGAAAGTATTTTCTGAAATATCTGATAATTTATTCAAGTTTGATGTTACTCAGGAAAAGCCTCCCGAGTGCGATATTACTGTTTGTTCTGCTACTCTAGAGCATCTAGAGAATCTTCAACCAGGTCTTGATAATATGTTACAATCTACCAAAAAATTATTTTTATTGAGAACATTCTTAGGGGAAGAAACTTTATGTTCAAAGAGAATGATAGAAGATGCAAAAGTGCCTTATAACGTTCATCAGTTTTCATTTAGAGAATTATTTTTAGCACTTGAAAAGAATGGTTTTTCTTCAAAGGTGATTCGTGATAAATATACGGATTCCATGCCTGTTTATCTTGATGATGGTATGATTCGTACAATATTTATAGTAGCTGGGAGCAAAGTGCAATGATAAAAGATATTCGACATACAGGTATAGTTGTTGCGGATTTGGAGGCATCACTAAAATTTTATCAAGATATTCTTGGCTTTAGCATTGTTAAGAAAATGGATGAAACAGGAGATTTTATTGATAATATTCTATTACTGGAGAATGTAAAGGTTACAACTGTAAAGATGGCGTCTTCATCAGGGCAAATGATAGAGCTGTTGAAATATCAATCTCATCCTGCAGATCAAAAAAAACATGATATTAATGATGTTGGAATTTCTCATATTGCATTTACCGTTGATGATTTGGACGTGGTGTATAAAAGGTTAATGGATAATAAAATTCAATTTAATTCATCTCCACAAATTTCTCCGGATGGTTATGCAAAAGTTGTTTTTTGTCGGGCTCCAGAAGGGACAATGATTGAACTAGTAGAGGTTTTATAATGGCATCAAATTCAAATAATATGCAAAAAGATTATGTTGCTGTAACTTATAACGAAAAAGATAGACCTTTTACGCAGTATCCTGAGAAGTTATCGAGTTATTTGTTTTCAAGATACAATTTGAAAAAGGGAAGTAAACTTTTGGATTTAGGATGTGGCCGAGGGGAATTCTTGAAGGGATTTATACAATGTGGTCTTGAAGGGTGTGGAGTTGATCAGTCAGTTATATCAAAGTCTGTTTGTCCTGAGGCTGAAATAGTTCAGTCGGATTTAGAGAATAAACCTTTGCCATATGAGAACAATGCTTTTGATATTGTTTTTTCAAAATCTGTCATTGAGCATTTTTATTATCCTGAGAAATTAGTTAAAGAAATATACCGTGTTGTTAGGCCTGGTGGATTGATAATCACAATGGTTCCAGAATGGAAATCAGTTTATAAAATATTTTATGACGACTATACGCATAGAACACCTTTTACAATAAACTCTCTTAGAGAAATATTGTTTATGCATAATTTTGAAGATATAAATGTTGAAAGATTTATGCAGCTTCCGTTTTTATGGTCATCGCCTTGGTTGAAGCCTTTTTGTTCTATTGTAGCTATGACAGCACCTTGTGTATTGAAGCCATATAGTAAACTAGTGAGGTTTTCAAAAGAAATTATGCTTCTTTCAACTGCTGTTAAACCCAAGAGTGTTGTGGAGAGTAAGAAATGAGTAAATGCTTAAATGGATTATATTGTATTCATCTTGAATTAACTAGTAGGTGTAATAAGAATTGTTGGATGTGTGGTCGTCGTAAAATTGATAGAGAGTACCCTGAAATTGCTGCTAATTATGGTGAAATGGACTTTGAGTTGGTTAAGAAAATTTCTGAACAGGTGCCGGAGGACATAGTTGTTCAGTTTCATAATAATGGTGAACCGCTTTTATATCCAAAGTTTGGAGAGGTAGTAAAGTTATTTGAAAATCAAATAAAATGTATGGATACAAATGCCAAGCTTATTATTGAACGGGCTGATGAAATAATTGATAGCATTGATACTATTACCATTTCAATATTTGAAAATGATCCTGAAGGGGATGAGCAATTTGAACTAGTCAAGGAATTTATAAAAATTAAAGGTGATAGAAAGCCAAATATTGTATTTAGATGTATGGGTGATGTTGGCGTGGAAAAATGGAAAGAATTAGGAGGTATTATCGCAACGAGAACATTGCATAATCCTTTGGGAAGTTTTGAGTATAGAAAGTCTCCAACGGTTCCTGAAATAGGAATATGTTTAGAAATTTTGAACCATATGGCTATTGATAGGTTTGGGAAAGTTTCAATATGTGTTCGGTTTGACCCTCAGCGTGTGGGAGTTATTGGAGATGCGAATATTGATTCGCTATATGATATTTGGAATGGTGAAAAGAGAAAAGAGTGGGTTGAGTATCATAAGCAAGGAAAGAGGGACAAAATACCTCTGTGTAGTAAATGTGATTTTTGGGGAGTAGCTACTAGTTCTTGAAATTGAATCTAAATAATATTATTGGTGTTAAAAGTGACAAATCAAATGAAGTGTTATTTATGTGAGGGAACAAAGCTCGTTGAGAGAGAAGGTAGTGTTCGAGATATGTCAGGATTGGGAATTCTTGAGTGTGCATCTTGTGGATTAGTTTTCTTGTCGTCGTTTGATCATATCAACGAAGGATTTTATGAAGAGTCAGGGATGCATGGTGACGATGATCTAGATATTCAATCTTGGCTAAATGAGACAGAGTGGGATGATGAGCGTCGTTTTCAGTATTTTAAAGCGGAATTGCAAAATCGAAAGTTATTAGATTTTGGGTGTGGGGCAGGAGGTTTTCTTCTAAAAGCTCGGGATTTATCTGAACAGGCATATGGTGTTGAATCTGAAAGCCGATTAAAAAGTCACTTTCAGAATAATGGTTTGAGTGTTTTTCAAGAATTATCTGAAATTCCAAAAGATGTTCAAGATGATGGGTTTGATATTATAACTATGTTTCATGTTTTAGAACATATACCAAAACCGAAATCACTGTTGATTGAGTTGAGCAAATTATTAAAAGACGATAGTCAGATTATTGTTGAGGTTCCAAATGCGAGCGATGCATTATTGACCTTGTTTAAAAATAAGCCATTTTCAAATTTTACTTATTGGAGCTGCCATTTGTTTTTATATACCACTGAAACATTACAAATGTTATTTGATCAAGTAAACTTTAAAGTGAATTATATTAAACAAATTCAAAGGTATCCACTGTCAAATCATTTATATTGGTTGGCAAAGGGAAAGCCTGGTGGACATCAGAAGTGGAAGTTTCTCGATTCTCCGGAACTTAATGCTATTTACGAAAAGCAACTTGGGTCTTTTGGTGGGTGTGATACGATTTTGGCGAGTATTACTAGAAATTAAGAGTATTAAGAAGAAATTGAAAGTATTCTATTGTAATGATTGTCTGGAGAGTATTAAATGAAAATTTTATTTGTCGTGTATGATAATGGATCTTATATTCATAGTTTTCCTATTGGGATTGCATATCTTGCATCGGCTCTTCGAAAAAATAATCATGAAGTTGTCATTTATAATCAAGATATTCATCATTATAAAGATGAGGGTTTAACTAGGTATTTAGATGAAAATGATTTTGATGTTGTTGGTATAGGTGTTATTGCAGGATACTATCAGTATAGAAAACTTCTAAAAATTTCTGAAGCAATCAATACTTCTTCTAATCGGCCTAAACATTATGTTTTGGGAGGCCATGGTCCGACGCCTGATCCAGAATATTTTCTTAATATAACAGGTGCAGATATTGTTGTTATGGGTGAAGGTGAAGTTGCTTTTCTGAATTTGCTAAAAGCTATTGAGTGTAAGGAAGCTTTGAACAATGTGTTGGGCATAGCTTTTAAGGAAGAAGATAAGATAATTATTAATCCTAGACAGCCTCTTATTGAAGATATTGATACTATTGAGTGGCCAGCATATGATATGTTTGCTATTGATCATTATAGGTTGACTCGTTCGCCAAATTCAACAAATGAAGATTTTTCTATGCCGATTCTTTCTGCGCGAGGTTGTACTTTTAAATGTAATTTTTGTTATCGTATGGATGAAGGCTATCGGACAAGAAAGCCTGAAGCAATTATTGAGGAAATTCAATATCTTCGAGAGAATTATGGGATTAACTATATAGAATTTATGGATGAGCTTCTTATGTCTTCTAAACAACGCATCATTGAAGTTTGTGAAGCGATTATAAAATCGAAGTTAAAATTTAAATGGTATTGCAATGGGAGATTAAATTATGCTAAAGCTGAAGAGTTGAAGCTAATGAAAAAGGCTGGATGCGTTTTTATCAATTATGGTATTGAAGCTTTTGATGATGATGTTTTGAGGAAAATGAACAAATCTTTATCTACGACTCAGATAGAAGAAGGGATTGTGGCTACTTTGAAAGAACGAATCAGCCCAGGTTTTAATATAATTTTCGGACATATTGGAGATACCAAAGAGACGTTAAACAAAGGTGTGGAGTTTTTATTAAAATATGACGATGGTGCCCAAATGAGAACAATTAGGCCTGTAACACCATATCCAGGATCACCACTATACTATCATGCCATTGAGAAAGGGTTGCTTAAGGATTGTGAAGATTTTTATGAGAATAAGCATTCTAATTCTGATTTATTGGCAGTTAATTTTACAGATATGACAGACAATGAATTTCATGAAAGCCTTTTTGAGGCGAATAGCCGTTTGCTAGAAAATTATTTTCGAAACAAGAAGAAAAGTGTTATTCAACAAGCAAGGGAATTGTATCTTGATCATAATGTTAATTTTAGAGGATTTAGGCAGACTTAAGGATGGTATTTTAAATGAATTTGATTTTAATAGAAAATGACCAAAGCATAGATAAAGTCATATCTCATCCAGAATATGTTCAAGGAAGAGACGTGATTTTATGTTTTTGTTATCTTTCATATTGGTATTTAAAGAATCAGAGCGACAAACATATTTGCGTATTTAATGATGACCTTTTTTTTAAAGAGGATTATGATTGTATGCATTCTGAGACAGAAAGATTTGCTTCGACTTGGTTCTACCAAGATGGTGCGGATGTAACATTGTTTAATAATGTCTCTTTTGGCGATTTGATAAAACCAGCTATTGGAAGAACATATATGTCTCATATTTTAGTTAAATATGGTGAAGCTATTCGTAAATCTGTAGAAAAGTGGGGCAAAATCAATTGTATTTATTATGATTTTACAAATAAAAGTAATTACTTTAACTATCTTCAAAACGATGGTGGTAGATTTTTCAATAAAAAAAGACTTGTTGAATGTGTTGCTAAACAATTAAATATAAAGACTTCAGAAATTATAACAGATAAGGTGTTGCCGACTCCATATCTTCATGAGAAAGTTTGCATAGATTTTAACGGGAAGCTCCAAGAAAACAAAAAAGATCTACGTGGCACGATATGTTATTTTGCAAAATTGATTCATAATGCTATAAGCCGTTTTCTATCTTTGTTTAATGGTACATTTAATGCAGGGAAAGTTTACTTTTTTAACTATTACAACATTAATAGTTTTGTACAACATCACGCCAAAGATCTTGTGATCCCAAATTTTGGATTAAAGGATCATTTGAAAACGCTTTTCTCAGGATTGACATTTGCAGACATTGATGATGAGAAATATGAATTAGATAAGCCTGAGAATAGTTATCTGAAATTTATTCGGGATAGATTGTTGGATGAGGGTGTTGTTCGATCTGATTGTGACTTTGTATTCAATGGTATTGATTATTCTTCGATTTATGAGCCTGCTTTAAAGAACTTTGTCGAATGTCTTATTCCTTTTTATTTAGCGCATATGGTTAAGGTTAGGAATTTTCTCAAGAGGATGAGAGTTGCAAAGTTAGTTGTGAATGATATCACAGACGAGAAAAATGGTGTTATTATTGCAGCATGTCGACAATCCAATGTAAAAGTTTATTTTGTTGATCATGGAATCAAAGCATGGAGATCGGCGTATCCTTTACCATTTGTTGCTCCTGATGTTTATTTTGAAGCAAGTACTAGACCCTTTTACGAAATGCCATTATTGCCCGAACCGCTTGGAACGCCTATTATGGATCAGCATGCTGAAAGACCAAGAAAGAAGGTTTCTAGGATAAAAAAAATTCTTTTTTTGACTTTTGCTGATAGTCATTATGCAAGATTAGATAGGTTAGCTTATAGGGGTAAATATTATGCAGAAATATTTTCTGTATTCAAAGGCTTGTCAGAGATGGGTATGGAACTTTATTATAGGACTCATAGTGAAAATCAAGCTTATCATGATTATATGTTTGATCTTTTTGATGTAGATAGGACAACTTTTAAATTAAAGCATGGAGGTAGATTTTGTGATGTTATACGAGAGATGGATTTAATGGTGTGTAATTTTACTACATGTTTTTTTGAAGCTCAAGCTTCAGGTATTCCTACGATATTTCTTGAGCCGCATGTTATTATGGATGCTCTTCAGATGCCTTTGAGTGGAGAGCATATGAAAGATGTTATTCGTGTGTCAACTGGCAAAGATTTGATGAATATTGTTAAACGTAATAAGGATAATCCTGCTGAATTAAATAAGTTTCTGGATGCTTTCATTGAAACAAATGGTGTCCCTTATATTGGAAATCTAGATGGAAAGGCAAGTGAGAGAATTTCTGATTATATATTTAATGATAAAGTAAGGAATCTTTCTGAATAAAATCTAATATTGAATTTTGTATCAAACAAGAAATAACTTATTATGGAAAACAAAAAAACAGTTTTTGAAGAAAAAAGATCAAAAAGAACATTTGCGGATTGGTCAAATTTAAAGCCTCCTTTTCCAAAAGAAGTATTTATGGATGTTACAAGTTATTGTAATTATGAATGCATTTTTTGTAGCAATAAAAAATTATCAGATAAATGTCATCTAGATAAAGAGTTAGCATTTAGGATAATTGATGAGTGTTCAGAGAATGGTACGGAAGATATGGCAATGTATGCGACAGGAGAACCTTTTATGCGTAATGATTTGCATGAATTTGTTGCATATGCCAAAAGTAAGAATATTAAGTATGTTTTTTTAGGAACAAATGGGTCTTTAGCAACGGCTCAAAGGGCTAAGGCGGTACTTGATGCTGGTTTGGATAGCATAAAGTTTTCTATTAATGCAGGCACGAGAGAATCTTATCACAAAGTTCATGGTCGTGATGATTTTGAAAAAGTGATTGAAAATGTGAAATGGATTCACAACTACAGAAAAGAATCAGGATTAAAATTTGGAATGTATGTGAGCATGGTGCCTACCCATTTAACCGAAGGAGAAATTCCTGTTTTAGAAAAAGTAATTGGTCCTTATGTTGACTTAATAAATAATAGAGGATGTTCAAATCAAGGTGGCAATATGTATGAGAACAATTTCAATGCCAAGGTAGATAAGGATAATTTGTTGGGGAGCTTAACTACAGAAAAACACTGCGGGAAATGTCCCGATTTATTTCAGCGAACGGTTGTTACCCCACAGGGATATTTGTCTGCTTGTGTAGTTGATTATAGAAATTATTTATGTGTTGCCGACTTGCATGAAGTTACGATTAAAGAGGCTTGGCATGATGATGTTTATGTTGATTTGCGAAGAAAGCATGTTGAAGGGAAACTGTCTAGATTGATGTGTAACAATTGCCTCAATAATGTTAATGAGCAAGCGGAGCCGCTTGTGGAAAAATATTCCTTGTCTTATAAAAACGAAAAGAAATAACATGAATAAACAATTTAAAAAGAATTTACTTGAGTTAAAGCGTTATCGGACTTCAACTGGTCGAGATATTGAAGGAGGTCTCTGTCTTGACAGAAATGAAAGAGTTTCTAAATTTGCAAAGAAAATTATGGATGAAGCCCTCGATAGCATTACAAGCTCTGTATTGAGTTGTTATCCAGACCCAGGTGAATTATACAAAGCCTTGTCGTCTTTTTTGTCTGTTTCCCAAAATTGTATATATCTTACAAATGGAATTACAGAAGGAATCCGGGTAGCTTTTGAGACTCTGACAAGCCCGGGAGATGAGGTTATTATTGTTGAGCCTACGTATCCTATGTATAGGGTTTATTCAGATATTTATCAAACAAAATTTATTCCGATCAAATTTACACAAGAGTTGCACCTAGAATATGAAAAAATTGAATCTATGATCACGAAGAAGACAGCTTTTGTTTGCATTCCTAATCCTAATTTACCTATTGAGAGCTACTTATCATTAAAGATCATTAAGGATATTGCCAAGAAATGTCAAAAGCATGATGTAATGTTTTTTGTTGATGAAGCTTATGCGTTTCTAGGTGGGGAAAGTGCGATTTCATTGATTGATGATTTTGAAAATTTGGTTGTTTTTCAAACCATGTCAAAGGCGTTTGGCTTAGCTGGTGTGCGTCTGGGATGGATGGTCTCAAACCAAAAGAATATTGATTATTTTTCTAAAACACGAGCATTGGTTGAATCTAATGGTGTGACCTTGGTAGTGGCCAAATATATGATAGAAAATATCGATATTTTGAAAGAATATGTTTCTGATCTCAAACAAGGATTGACATATTTACGCCGAGAGTTAACTACGCTAGGAATTAAATCTTTTGGTGGAGATTATACTAATTCTACACTTTTATTTATGGATAATGAAGATGATGCGAATAGTGCTTTGGAGTATTTGCGAGAAAGAAAAATCTATGTTCGTGCCTCTTTCAAGGAGCCTTTTAATAATTGTTTGAGAATTACTTTAGGTCCAAGGGACAGTATGAAGAAGTTTTTGAAATATTTTAATGAGTGGTTGCAAAATAATAGGATGGAGACTGAATGAATAAATTGACATGTCCAAGTTGTAAATCTGCTGATTGTCGTTTTCTTGATGATTATCGATATTTTAAGTCTGAAGACCGCAAATATCTTGGGGATATGAAAGTTTATCAGTGTCAGAGTTGTAGTCTTGGGTTCAACAGCCCGATGCCCGATAAGGCGGCATTAGATCTTTATTTTAAAATTGTTTATCGTCAATCGAATCGACCGCATTTTAAAAAAGATCCACGAAAAGCAGAAATTTTGTTATGGCAGAAAGCTCAGTATGCCTACATGTCTCAATTTTGTGATTTTGATAAACTTCAATCGATTGCAGATTATGGCGCAGGATACGGCATGTTATTGCGAGAAATAAAACTTCACCATCCTGATATTAAAATGTCAGCATATGATCCTGATGTGCAAAGTCTTGAGTATTTGAAGTCTTTTGATATTGAAACATATGATCTTTTTAAGTGTTTGGATTCTGCAGAGAGTAAGAATAAATATGATTTAATTATTGCTTCGGGCAGTATTATGTATGATTCTAATCCACACTGCTTCTTTGATTTTGCAAATAAAAATTTATCAGAAAAGGGAAAGGTTTTTTTAGAAGTGCCCAATCATGTGTTTTCTGATGATTCGTATACAAAAAGACCATATGATGGTCCAGTAATGTTTTATTTTTCGATAGATTCGTTAAAAAAACTTGTGGATGTTAATAATTTGGAATTGGAACACATAACAACTGCAAGCACGGAACTTGATGATGCATTACAATATAGATTGAATCAGTATAATGCTTTTAATCAAAAAGAAGAATCCTTTATTGCTAAGATTATGAAAGGTTTTAAATCAAAATTGAAGATGATGATACCTAAACGCATTAAAAAAGCAATAAAAGCTTTACTTTATGATGAAGACTTGGATATTGCTAAGAAATTGGCACCATTTGAGTATGGTGGGAAGCGATGGACAATACGATGTATTATTACAAGGAATTTGAAAAGTGAATAAAGATATAAAAAAAGAAATACTGTGTACGATTGGGCCTGCATCAAGGAATGAAAAGGTTATTAAGCGTCTTGAAGATTTGGGAGTTACATTGTTTAGAATAAATTTGTCTCACACTAGTATTGATGATTTGGCCGAAGTTATTGAATTTATTCAAAAGCTTACAACAGTCCCAATCTGTTTGGACACAGAGGGTGCTCAAGTACGAACAGGCAAATTAAAAGAAACCTCTCTTAATGTTAACATAGGACAGTTGATACAGATTCCGTTTGAGCAGATTGTTGGTGATGAAACAAAATTTAATTTTTATCCAGCTGATATAGCAAAGAAATGTCAGGTAGGTGATATTATTAGTATTGATTTTAACTCTGTATTAATTCAGGTTATTGAACAAGGAGAGAAGGCGTTAACTGCGCGTGTTATAACAGGTGGAAAGCTTGGACAAAATAAGGCTGTTAGTATTGACCGTGAAATTGCTATGACAGCATTAACAGAAAAGGATCTAAACAGTATAGAAATTGGTTTAAAGATGGGGATTAATCATTTTGCCCTTTCTTTTGCAAATAAGGGTGAAGATGTGAAGTTGATTAGATCTCTTGTTGGGAAGAATAAGTTTATAATTTCAAAGATTGAATCCTGTCAAGGGGTAAACAATTTGGAGGCGATAGCGAAGCAATCGGATGCGATCCTTATAGACCGGGGGGATTTATCCCGTCAAATTCCTATTGAACAGGTGCCAAGAGTTCAGAAGGAGATAGGACAAAGGATAAAGCATTTTGAAACAAAATTTTATATTGCTACGAATTTGCTTGAAACTATGATTGAATCTTCTGTTCCAACTCGGGCAGAAGTAAATGATGTTTTTAATTCTTTAGTTGATGGGGTTGACGGTCTTGTTTTAGCAGCAGAGACTGCTATCGGAAAATATCCAATTGAAAGTGCAGTTATGATTTCGAAGATGATTGCTGAGTATGGAGAATTTAAGAAGGGACGTAGCTTTAGTTCAGAGGAATTACACCGAAAAGGATCTTTGTTTTTGGTTGAACCTCATGGTGGAGTTTTGGTTGAGCGCTTTTCTAAAGATAACTTAGGCAAAATTCAGGAGATGCGTAAATTAATCGTTAGCCATGAAGATATTATAAATGCAGAGCAAATTGCAGTAGGATCATTTTCCCCTTTGGAGGGTTTTATGGGTAAGGAGGAGCTGGAAAGTGTTTTAAAGGATATGCGCCTTCCTGGTGGATTAGTATGGCCGCTACCGATTCTACTTCAAATTAAAGATGAAAAAGCAAAAGATTTAAAAGTAGGTAAAAGTTTTGCTTTATGTGTAGAGGGTGAAGAAGATGTTTATGCGGTTTTGCATTTGGATGAAATATTTAATTATGATTTAGATAAAATCGCAACTGAAGTATTTCATACGACTGAGGAAGCTCACCCTGGGGTTAGAAAGTTAATGCACAATGGGAATTGTTTTTTAGGTGGGAAAATTGATTTGGTAAAAAGATTTCCTTCTTCTTTAAAATATTTTGAGTTGACCCCTAAGCAGACTAGGTTGATTTTTGAGAATAAGGGTTGGAGTCGGATCGTTGGATTTCATACGCGAAATGTTGTACATAGGGCTCATGAATTTATTCAATTGGAGGCGTTTGAAAGGTTACATTGTGATGGCCTTTTTATTCATCCTTTGGTGGGGCCTAAAAAGAGTGGTGATTTTAATCCAGATATTATTTGTAAGTGTTATGACTTAATGGTTAGCCAGTTTTATCCAAAAGGAAAAGTTCTTTTGGGTGCATTTCAAAATTATCCTCGTTATTCTGGGCCAAGGGAAGCTGTTTTTACAGCTATTTGCCGAAAGAATTTTGGATGTTCTCATTTTATTGTTGGGCGGGATCATTCTGGCGTAGGTAATTATTATCAAAAAGATGGCGCGCATAAATTGTTCGATGAGCTTGGTTACATAGGTATTAAGCCTATATATTTTAATGAGGTTCATTATTGTTTGAAGTGTGATCAATATGTTGAGAGTTGTTCTCATTCAGAAAGTAATATTCTTCAAATAAGTGGTACCCAATGTCGGGAAATGTTTAAAAAAAGTAAAATTCCTCCAGCATGGTTTATGAGGGAAGAAATCTCTAGAATGATTATAAGTGATATTAATGATGGTAAGGAAGTATTTGTGGAATGAAAAGCGCGTTGATATTTTGGTTTAGTGGATTGTCTGGTTCGGGAAAAACAACAATAGCCCAAACAGTAAAAGTATTACTTGAGAAAGAAGGGCGTTCAGTTTTAATTTTAGATGGCGATGATGTAAGGGAGAGATTCCATAAAAATTTGGGGTTTAACGTAGAAGATATAAAAGAGAATAATCGTTTGATCTCTGAGCTGTGTCACGAAAATAAGGATTTGTTTGATATAATTTTGGTTCCGATCATTTCTCCTTATAAAGAATCCAGGGAAAAGGCAAGAGAGTTATTAAATAATAAATTTTATGAAGTTTATGTTTCGGCGTCGCTTAAAACAGTTATTGCTCGTGATACTAAAGGATTATATGCAAAAGCAGCTTCTGGATTGATAGATAATTTGATTGGTTACTCGAAGAATACAATATATGAAGAACCTAAGGATGCTGATCTTGTTATTAATTCAAATTATCAGAGTGTTGAGCAGTCAGTTAAAATGCTATACGAATTTGTTATTAAACAATTAAAGATTTTAAGTTGAAAACACTCGGTATATTTATGAAAGACTATAAAAAGTTAATGGATGTTTTGCTGCAGTTGCCAGCTTGTTCCCTCATTACAACAGGTAGAACTGGTTCTGATTTCTTACAAAGTTTATTTGATTCCCATGAACAAGTGCTTACTTATAATGGGGACTTTTTGTTTCATCAGTTTTGGAAAGAATCACTTTGTGTATCATCTGGAAAATTTGATTTGAATGATCTTATTGCAGAATTTATTGGCAAGCATATTGAAACGCTTAAATCAAAATATGATTTGTTTGAACGAAAACATGAACTGGGAGAAGAAGGTGATCAAAGTATTGATATTGATTTAGAATTGTTTAGAGTACACATTGTTGGTTTGATTAGTGATAGAGAAGTTAATTCAAAGAATATTTTATTAGCGGTTAATGGTGCATATGCTTTGTGTTTAGGACAGGATTTACTTAATAAAAAGTTATTCTTACATCATAATCATCATTCTTCTAGCCTAAAAAGTTATTTAGTTGATTTTCCTGATAGCAAGATTATTTGTATGACGCGAGATCCTAGGGCTAATTTTGTGTCAGGTATTACACATTGGGCAAAGCATGACAAAGATAGTGATAGAGGAGCACATCTTTATTTTTATATTGAGAGGATATTGCTTGATGCACAATTTTTAAATGAATTTAAGAATGATTCAAGGGTGATCAAAATCGAAGAGCTTGGAGAGAAAATAGTTTTGGAGAAATTATGTGATTGGTTAGGCGTTGAGTATAGTGAAACTCTTGAAGAATCAACTTGGGGAGGAATGCTTTGGAAGGGAGATAAGCTCTCAACGAGAAAGAAGGAAGGGCGAGGGTTTTCTGCAAATATTTTAAAAAATAATTGGAATGAAAAATTAAGTTTTATTGATAAGTATATTTTTAATTTTATTACGAATAAAAGGTTAAAATATTATGGATATCAAGTGCGTCCTATTAGAAAAATAGATTATTTTTTGGTTCCAATTCTTATATTCTTGCCGTTAAGGTTTGAATTGAGATATTTTAAACTGTCATATTTGTTAAATAATAGGACTCTTTTTCTTAGTAATTTATATTATTTTGTGAAGAGGATTGGCCTTTTCTTGAAATATTACATTCGAGAAATTAAATCTCACGATTACTTAAGTAAAAAATTAAGATTAAATAATTGAAGTCTTTCTAGGAGGGAATAGAGCGTGAAAGAAGTTTTTATATCTACATCAACTTTTGCCAAGTATTCAAAAGAACCTATCGATTTGTTAGAAAGAGAGGGTTATAAAGTTAGTCTCAACCCTACCGGACAAAAAATGACGACTGATGATATTATGAAATACGGCAAGGATGCAGTGGGCCTGATCGCTGGAACAGAAAAATTAAATGCGGATGTGTTAAAAGCGCTTCCTAATCTTAAAGTTATTTCAAGATGTGGTGTTGGTTTGGATAATGTTGATTTGAATGCTGCTGAAGACTTAAATATTTGGGTTGTTAATACACCTGACGGGCCAACACTTGCTGTTGCGGAATTGACTATAGGATTAATATTAAGCCTTATAAGAAATGTTGTGTGGATGGATAAAGACATTCGAAAGGGAATTTGGAAAAAGAGAATGGGTAACTTGCTTTTTAATAAGCGAGTTGGGGTGATTGGGTGTGGAAGAATTGGTCGAAAGGTTGTTGAATTATTGAAAGTGTTTAACTGTGAGATTTCTTATTCTGATCCTTATGTCGATTGTGAAATCCTTGGGCTGAAGAAAATGGATTTAGAAGAATTATTGAAATGGTCAGATCTTGTAACAATACATTCCTCTGGAAGCAGTGTCTTAATTAATGAGAAGCAACTGGATTTAATGAAAAAAGGAGCATGGATCGTAAGTGTGGCACGTGGTGGTGTTGTCGATCAAAGAGCCCTTTATGAATCATTGCGAAGCGGATACTTGGGTGGTGCGGCTTTAGATGTTTTTGATGAAGAACCATATAGTGGTATGTTGAAGCACTTAGATAATGTTATCTTGACGCCTCATGTTGGGTCTTATGCAAAAGAGGCGAGAGTAAAAATGGAAATAGAATCAGCAGTAAATTTAATTAATAAGCTTAAAGACTGTTTATAATAGGAGGTCAAATATATGACTGATAATAAAATCAGTGATAAAGATGTAAGTCATGTATTAAAAGATGATGGAGTTCATACGGTTTTGATAGGAGAAGAGTATGAAAATATTTCATGTACGGATCTTGAAACAATTAAAAAAAGATGTGGCACACCACCATGGGCTGTAAGGATTGTTTATAATGAATTATTTGGCGGAGTTTTAATATGTCAAAAGCCAGGAGAAGGAAATAGGCTTCATTATCATCCTGATGCGGATGAATGTTGGGTTATTATGGAAGGCCAATGGGAATGGTATATTGAGGGTGAAGGAACAAAAAAAGTTAAGGAAAAAGATATTGTTGTTGTAAAAAAAGGCACGGATCATAAGATTACTTGTATAGGAGATGTTCCGGGGATACGCTTTGCTGTAACCGCTCCTGATGTAAATCATGTTTATAGTTCAAAAGGAGAATAGAAAAATGAATATTGATTTTTCTGGAAAAGTAGCACTTATTGTTGGAGGTACAAGTGGTATAGGGCTTGACTTAGCAAAGCAATTAAGTTCTAGTGGTGCGAAAACTTTTGTTGCTTCTCGCAATGACCATGGATCACTGGATAGTATTGGGTTTATTAAGTGTGATGTGAGAGACGAAAAACAGGTTAAAGGCCTTGTTGGTGAAATTATTTCAAAAGAAACCCATATCGATATTTTAGTTAATTCAATGGCCATAAATCAATGCAAGCCAATTGAAGAGATATCGCTGGATGATTGGAAAGATGTTGTTGATACTAATATAACTGGGATATTCTTGCTTTGTAAAGAAGTTATTCCACACATGAAAAAAAGAAAGTACGGAAAGATTGTTAATATTTCTTCTATTGCAGGAAGGCACAGAAGTCCAGTGAGTGGAGTTCATTATGTAGCTACTAAGGCTGCGATAATTGGGTTTACAAGGCAGTTGGCTTTTGAGGCAGCTCCTTTTGGCATTAATGTTAATGTGCATTGTCCAAGCCAAACATTGACTCCAATGTTAAAAAGTTCCATGAACAAGGAACAAATAGAGGCTTTGGAGGCAATAATACCTTTGAAGCGGTTGGCTACGGTTGAAGAACAAGCTTATGCGGTATTATTTTTGTGTTCAGATATGTCATCATATATGAGTGGTGCTGTTTTGGATGTTAATGGAGGGCAAATATAATGGGTAATAATAAATTTGCTCCACCAGTCGCTTTGTTGATGGGGAGGAAAGGGAGTCAAGGTCTACCGGGAAAAAATTGTATGATATTGTTGGGTAAAAAGATAATGCATTATCCTTTGATGGCAGCTAAAACATCAAAATATGTAAAAAACATATTTGTTTCTACTGATGATGACGAAATAGCTGAAGAATCAAAAATTTTTGGAGCAGAACATATTTTGAGGCCACCTGAATTATGCACAAATAAAGCTCTTTTTGAAGATGCATTGTTACACGGTTTTCATGAAGTGACCAAAAGATTAGGAAAGATCCCGGAATTTTTAGTTGCTTTAATGTGTAATGCTCCAACGGTCAATGCTCAATTAATTGATGAAGCAATTGAGAAATTAAGAGCAGATGATGAAGCTGACTCAGCAGTAACAGTATCAGTGTTCAATATGTGGTCACCAATGAGGGCGAGAAAATTGAATGATCAAGGATATTTGGATCCTTTTATTCCACTGGAATTTTGGGGTGATTCATCAAAAGTTAATTGTGATAGAGATTCTCAAGGGAATGTTTATTATGCTGATATGAGTCATTCAGTATGTAAGCCAAGGTGTTTTGATGATGATATGAAAGATGGTCTTCTTCCACAAAAATGGATGGGGAAGAAAATTCTTCCTGTGAGAAATCCATTTGGTTGTGATATTGATTATGATTGGCAAATACCGATGGTTGAATTTTGGCTTGAAAAGTATAGTGATTTTGAAAAAAACAAATAATAGAGAGGGATGTTTTTTGATTAAAGCAATAATATTTGATTTTGATGGAGTTATTTGTGAGTCTGCGAATATTAAAACGGAAGCTTTTGGTGAATTGTTTTCTCAATGGCCGGATGTTTCTAATAAAGCGCTTGAATATCATCTTGTAAATACTGGTGTTACTCGATTTCAAAAGTTTCGTTATCTTTATGAAGAATTGTTAAGGCTGGAATATACTGATGAGATTGGAGAGAAATTAAGTGATGATTTTAGTGCAATTTGTTTTGAAAGAGTTAAGCAAGCGCCGTTTGTAAAAGGAGCACAAGAGTTTTTAGAAGAATATTTTGAGCAATACAAATTATTTGTTGCATCTGCTTCACCTCTAGGCGAATTGAAAGAAACTATTAGAGTGAAGAATTTAGAGAAGTATTTTGGCGATATTTATGGGCATCCTAGTTTAAAAAAAGATGTGGTTAAAGGTATTATGCAGAGTCGCGGGTATAAAAAGTCGGAAGTTGTTTTTGTAGGAGACGGAGAGAGTGATTTAAAAGCAGCAAAATGCAATGATGTTTTTTTTGTCTTGAGAAAAACATCAGAAAATGATTATTTGTTTGAGCGATCTAAATACAAAATTGATGACTTAAGTGCATTGAGTGATTTAATTTTAAAATTGCCAAATTAAGAAGATCTGGAGGAAATATGTCAAAAAAAGTTATGGTTTTTGGTGGCTCAGGATTTTTGGGAAGCCATGTAGCTGATTGTTTAGTAGAGAAAGGTTATGATGTGTCGATCTATGATATTAAAAAATCTTCTTATTTGACTGAAGGTCAAAAGATGATAGTTGGCGATGTAACAGATTATGATAAAGTGATCGAGGTGCTTAAGGGGTTTGATATTGTTTATAATTTTTCTGGAATAGCAGATATTCAGGAGGCTAGTGAAAACCCACTGAATGTTGTTAAGTTAAATATTTTGGGGAATACGAATATTCTTGAAGCTTGTCGTATTAACAAAGTCAAACGGTTTATTTTTGCAAGTAGCCTTTATGTTTATGGCAATCTGGGGTCATTTTATAGAAGCAGCAAGCAGGCTTGTGAATTAATAATTGAGGATTATCAAAAGAAATTTGGATTAGATTTTATTATCTTGCGATATGGTTCTTTGTATGGTGACAGGGCGACGGGTTTTAATCCATTAAGAGATTTTATTGAACAAGCAATTAAAAAGGGAAAGATTATAAGAAAAGGTAATGGAGAAGAGATTAGGGAATATATTAATGTTGTCGATGCTGCAAGAAGTAGTGTTGAAGTAATAGAACGGGGTTTTAAAAATGAATATATGATGATATCAGGTAATCAATCTATGAAAATTAAAGATATGTTGGAAATGATTAAAGAAATGATGAAGGGTAAAATAAAGATTGAATATAATACACCTGCCCTGGCTGACGAACACTATGGAATAACTCCGTATTATTTTCAGCCTAAAGTGGCAAAAAAATATGTGTTGGATAGTTATTATGACCTAGGAGAAGGAATCCTGAGCCTTATTTATAAAACACATGAAGAGTTGTTGAATGAAAGAGAGAATGGATATTAATGAGAATACTGCTTGTATATTCCTCTTTGTATAAAGTTACCGGTTTGCCGCTTGGTGTTGCATCTTTAAATGCAATTCTTAAAAATAATGGACATGAAGTTTCAATATTTGAAACCACATTTTATTGTATAGATGAGTCTTCGGTAGAGATTCGTGACAGAGAAAATCGGTTGATGGCAAAAAAAGTCAGTAATGAAGATGAGCATTTAGGTACGGACCACTCGAGTAATATATTTGATGATTTAAAATTACGTTTATCAGAATTCAAACCTGATATGATGGGGATTTCTATTTTTGAATCGACTTATTTGCTGAGTAAAAAATTATTTGCTGTAGCAAAAGAAAATATTCCGTCAATAATTACTATTGCTGGAGGGACATTCCCGATGTTGGCACCAGAAGTGGTTGTTGATGATAAAAATGTCGATATAGTCTGTGTCGGGGAAGGAGAAAATTCGCTGTTAGAATTATGTGATGCTATTGACGGTAACCTGGATTTTAGTCATATCCAAGGGATGTGGATTAAATCAAATGGTTCAATTATTAAAAATAGTATTGCTTCAATTCCTGATATAAACAAGCTGCCACCACCTGATTATACAGGTTTTGACTCTCGTTTATTTTATAAACCAATGCAAGGTAAGTATTATAAGATGGTCAATATTGAGACTTCACGTGGCTGTCCCTACAATTGTTCATACTGTGCATCACCCGCATTTAAATCAAAATATAAGAAGATAGACGGGTGTTCATATTTTCGTACTCTGAATATTGACAAAATTATGTCTCAGATATATTGCCAAATTGATATTCATAATCCTGAATTTGTTTATTTTTCAAGCGAAACGTTTTTAGCAATGCCAGAAAGTGATTTTGAAGTTTTTATTAAAGAATATAAGAAAGTTAACCTGCCATTTTGGTTTCAGACTCGGTTTGAAACAATAACCGAAGAAAAAATAAAAAAGTTGCAGGAGGTAGGATTGTATTGGATGACACTTGGTGTTGAACATGGAAATGAAGAGTTTAGAAAAAAAGTTCTCAACCGCCATTATAAAAACCAAATAGTAGAAGCTGGTATGCATGTATTGAATAATTGTGGAGTGGGAACAACATTAAACAATATGGCTGGATTTCCGTTTGAAACCCGGGAATTAGTTTTTGATACCATTAATCTGAACAAGAAGTTGCTATCTATAAATCCACTAATTGAAACAAATTTATATATATTCGCTCCTTTTCGAGGGTGTGCACTATATGATTTATGTGTTTCGGAAGGTTTTCTCGATAAAACGGACTTTATTAACAGTACTGATCTAAGCGATGAATCATTATTGAAATTTTCGGATGAATTTAAACAAGATTTGAAGGGATTACTCAAAACTTTTAACCTGTACGTACGTTTAAATGAAGAATATTACCCGCGTATCAGGATTGCTGAAAAGGATGATGAAGAAGGTAAGCAAGCGCATAACGAACTTATGCAAATTGTAATGCAGCAGTCTAGGTAAAATTTTATGATTGTAATAGATTATCTTTTTTTGGTTAATAAGTCTTCTAAGGAGTCATTGTATCAAAAAAAATGGTTTTATTTGGGGACCGATTATAAGAAGATCAAAGTGTTGCAAAATAGTTTTTTGAAAGCTGATGGTTATGTGGATGTATTCCATGAGTTAAAATCAATACAAGAGGAGTATAAGCAAGAATTCATTGATTTTATAGGTTCTTTATCAGTCAAATATGATTCCTTTCAATGGTGGGCTTCTTCTGTGTCTGAAAAAGGGATGTTTGAAGGCCAGCCGTTGTTTATGGAGTTTTGCTATTTTAAACTTATCAAGCAGTACATGAATCAAGATGTGTTGATAGTTCTAGATAATTTAACATTATTGGAAGCAGTTCAGCAGAATTATAATGTAAAAACGTATATTTATCAGAAAAGCAGTTATATTGCTGAAATCATTGGATATTTTAAAAGTAGAGCAAAGTTTTTTATAATGCACTTTTTCAGAAAGAAAGCCCCAGATTGTTATATTTCAGGAAAAAAATATATTGGCTTGATTTCTTGGGTTGATGATCGAAATACTGAATCTGGTGATTTTGAAGATAGTTATTTTGGAAAATTGTTTTCAAGTAAAAAAAACAATGATGAATTTTTGTATTTACCCAATTTCATATTTAGAAAATATAAAGATGAAGCATTCGCAGCCTTAAGAAAGGAATCCATTAATTATTTTAGTTTATTCGATAATTTTACAAAGCTGGATGTCCTTAAAGCGCTTTTTTTATCAATGGGTTTTAATTTTGACAAAAATGAAAAGTTTATTTTTGATGGCGAAAATGTAAGTTTATTTATAAAGCAAAAATTAAAAGATGATTGGTTGGCTAATAGGTTATCGAAATATTATTTGTTGTATTTTGCAGTAAAATGCTTAAAACAAAAAGGTGTTTTTCTTGATAAAGTAGTTTATTTGTTTGAAAATCAGCCGTGGGAAAAAATACTTTGTTATTCTTTTAAAGAATTCTATCCCGAAGTTGAATTGATTGGATTTATGCATTCTGTTACATTGCCATATTTGCTCAGTTTGTATCCTTCTCAGAACGAAAGAGAAATAATGCCTCAGCCTGATAAAATATTTACAACAGGTCAATTGTTTTCAGAAGAGTTGAGAAAATATTATGACAAAACAAAAATTGAAGATGCGTGTGCTTTTAGATACGAATATTGTTTTGAGAATAAAGTTATAAGTAAGAATAAAAAAAATGTAATATTAGTCGCGTTGGCGTCTGATGTTGAAAAAAAAGCTGAGATGATTGATAAAATTTATTATGCATATAAAGATAAGAAAGAATACCGTGTTTTAATAAAGGACCATCCGGCGAATCCTGCAAATCTTGAATCAATATTTAATAATGAATTGCCCGATAATTTTGAAATAGTTAATCAGCCGATATCTGAATTGTTGAGCAGTTCATCGCTTGTAATCAATGCAGATTCTACAGTGGGGTTTGAAGCCTTGAAATTTCGAGTACCTGTTATTGAAATATTGTTTAATGTAAACTCAAATATGAGTCCAATAGATTATTTTCAAGGAAAAAAATATAAATGTCTTACGCCTAATGAAATTTTAGATACAACAAACACAATTCTAAACATGCCTCATGACGAAAAAAATAAATACTTCCTGGAAGTTGATAGTTTTCTTGAGAGTTGTTTTAATCCAATCAAGGATGAATATATAGCGAAGATTTGTAATAAAAGGCAAAAGGAGTATTTTTAATCAATTATGAAAAAAGAAAATAATTTTAAAGTGCTGCTTGTATACCCAAATTTAAGTTTAATGAAAATACCTTCTTTAGCGATTGCTTTATTTACAGCTATTCTACGAAAAGAAAAGTACCAGGTAGATTTGTTTGATGCCTCAAATTATATAAGCCTTAAAGATGAAGATCATGATGATAGAAGAATGGGGAGTTTTCAATATCGTAAGCTTGATAAGAAATTGATTAATTGGAATGTGAAAACTAACCTAACGGAAGATTTTGTTGAAAAAGTAAAGGAATTTTACCCAGACATTATAATTATGTCTGTTGTTGAAGATACGTTTCAGCAAGGCATTGAGTTGCTTTGTCTTATTGAAGAGTTTAAAATACCAAATATTATAGGAGGAGTATTTCCTACAATGGCACCGGAAGAAGCTATCAAGCCTGAATGTGTAAACATGGTTAGCATTGGTGAAGGTGAAATTACAATAAAAAAAGTTTGTGAACATATTAGAAAGGGAGAATCATGTGAGGGAATCCCCAATGTTTGGTTTAAGCGCGAGGATGGAACTGTTGCAAAAAGCAAACTAGAAAAATTAGTTGATATTAATGATACATTGCCTGATTATTCATTATTTGAGGAAGATAAATTTTTAAGGCCATGGGGAGGTAAAATTTATAAAACGATCGCTATAGAATCTGTAAGAGGATGTCCTTACGAGTGTACTTTTTGCAATTCGCCTATGCATAATAAGCTTGCTGTTGATGCTGGTGAAAAAACGTTTGTGCGTAATAAAAAGATATCTGTATTGGAAAACGAAATTAAAATACTGTCAAAAAATGTTCAACCAGAATTTTTTATGTTTGTTGATGATACGTTTTTAACAAGACCTGAAAAAGAATTTTACAAATGGTGTGAAATGTACAATAAATACAAAATACCATTTTGGATGAACACTAGAGTTGAATCAGTTACAAAAAAAAAATTAGAAGCATTAAAAAATGCAGGGTGTCAGCGGATTAGCTTTAGTCTTGAGCAAGGAAATGAAGAGTATAGGAAAAAACATCTCAAAAAACAGTTTTCAAACAAAATGTTTTTAGAAAAAGCTATTATTGCTTCACAATGCAAAATCCCTTTTTCAATAGATGTTTTGATTGGTCTGCCGCATGAAACAAGAGATTTAGTTTTTGATACTATAGAAGTAGTTCGGCAGGTACCTAGCTATGATGCTTTGACAGTTAATATCTTCACGCCATACAGAGGTACTGAGCTTAGAGATGTAGTTGTTAACAATGGTTGGTTAGATAAAAATATTTTTCCATCTGGAATTTCCGGATCGTCATTATTGAAAATGCCTAAGCCTTATCTTCAGCCTACAGAAATTGATGGGTTGTTCAGAACTTTTTCATTTTATGCCTTTTTCCCTAAAGCATGTTGGGAAAATATTCGTCTGGCGGAACAGTTTACAGAAGAAGGTAATGCGCAGTTTAATAAGATTGGAAAAGAATATTATACTAAGAAATTTGGGGATGAGGTAACAACATTTCATAATAAACAGTATCTAAAAAAATGTACTGATAGTTAATAAGGAATACTAAAATGATAATATCAAAAACACCTTTAAGAATGAGTTTTGTGGGTGGAGGATCAGATCTTTCCGATTATTATGGCCATGCAGAAAGCTCTTTTGGGTCTGTGGTTAGCACAGCCATTAACAAATATGTTTATATTCTAGTGAATAAAAGATTTGGTGATGAATTAAAAATTAGCTACTCGATTGTTGAGTATGCAAATAGTATAGAAGAAATCCAACATAATTTAGTTAGAGAATGTTTGAAGTATTTGAATATTCGAGAAACTATAGATATTACATATATGTCAGACTTTTTACCAGGAAAAGTTGGTTCAGGTATAGCTGGGTCAAGTGCTATTGTGGTTGGAACTTTAAATGCATTACATGCCTTTCGCGGAGAGCATGTTTCTTCTCATCAACTTGCAAAAGAAGCCTGTGAAATTGAAGTAGATATTCTTAAACATCCTATTGGGAAACAGGATCAATTCGCAGTTTCATATGGAGGTTTTAATCACATACAATTTAATGCGGATGAGAGTGTATTTGTTAACCCCGTAATTTTTAACAGGGATATTCGGAAGAAACTAAATAGAAATTTGATTATGTTTTATACAGGGATAACTGCCAGGTCAGATACGATCTTAACGGAGCAAAAGGAAAAAACAAAAATAAATTTAAAATTTCTAGATAAAATGGTGGAGATGTCAATTGAATTAAAAAAATCTCTGGAAGAAAATGATCTAACCAAATTTGGAGATTTGTTACATGCAAACTGGGAGCTTAAAAAGAAATTGTCTAGTAATGTTTCAAATGAATTGATCAATAAGTATTATGAAAAGGCTAGAGTTGCAGGTGCTATTGGTGGTAAAGTTTTAGGATCTGGAGGTGGAGGCTTTTTATTGTTTTATTGTGAAGAAGAAAAACAGGATAATGTCAGAAAGGCTCTTTGTGATTTAAAAGAAGCACCTTTTAGATTTGAGCAACAAGGAAGTCGGATAATTTATGTGAGTGATTAAGAAGGATTTTGGGAGATTAAAATGGATTTTATTAAAAATTATTTAAAAGATTTAAAAAACAAGTTAGATGAATTGCCGATCGATAAAATTGAAGAGTTAGCAGCAATTCTCGAGAATGCTCGAAAGAAAGGCAAAAAGATTTTCATTTCAGGAAATGGAGGTAGTGCATCAACAGCCTCCCATTTTGCTTGTGATTTGGGAAAAGGAACAGTAAAAGATCATCATGATATTAAAGAAACTAGGTTTCAAGTTATTTCTTTATTGGATAATATGGCTACTTATACTGCATATAGTAATGATTTTGGTCATGATCACGTTTTTTCACAACAACTTTGTAATTTGGTACAGCCCGGAGACATAGTTATAGTAATAACTGGTAGTGGAAATTCGAAAAATATTATAAAGGCTGTTGAAACTGCTATAGAAAGAAAGGCAATAACAATAGGTTTCGTTGGTTTTGATGGGGGCATATTAAAACCGATGCTTGATCACTACATCCATGTATATTCTGATCACTATGGAATAGTTGAGGATGTTCATTTAATATTAGCACACATGATTAGTTACTATCTTATGAAGTGATTATTTTTTTTAGAGAATAATTGAAGAGAATTTATTTTTAAATCTTATAGCACGATACTATTTTAGTATGATAGAGGAGATCATAAATGAAAGAAAAAATTCTAATAACAGGTATTACAGGTTTTGCAGGATCTCATTTGGCTGATTTATTACTAGAAAAGGGAGATTCCGAAGTTTATGGTATAAAACAATGGAATCTTACTAGGTTAAGGAATGCAAGACACCTATTAGATAAAATTCCTTTTTTTGAATGTGATATAACTGATCCAATTTCTGTGAGAAATTTATTGAAAGAAATTAGCCCAGATAAAATTTATCACTTAGCGGCGGAGAGTGCAGTGGCACCATCTTGGGATCATCCTTGTCATTACATGGATGTTAATTATAAAGGGACTGTTAATTTTCTTGATGCCATGAAAGAATTAGAGATTAACCCAAGGTTTCTTATTCCGGGCTCGGGTGAAGAATATGGTGAAATTTATAAAGAAGAGTTGCCTATCACTGAAAAAACTATTTTAAGACCAGTTAATCCCTATTCTGTTACAAAAATTGCACAGGATCTCATTGGTTATGTTTACTTTAGATCTTATGGATTAAATGTTATCAGAACAAGAGCTTTTAATCATGAAGGGCCAAGAAGAGATAATTTTTTCGGGATTTCTTCATATGCCTATCAAATAGCAAAAATTGAACAGGGGAAGCAAGCGCCGGTTATTAAAGTAGGGCATATAGATGATGAAAGAAATTTTACTCATATTAAAGATCTCGTGGAAGGATACTACCAAGCCATGGAAAAGTGTATCCCAGGAGAAATGTATTTAATAGGTTCTGAAAAGGAAAGCCATGTGCATACTTTTAGAGAAGTTCTGCATATGCTTATAGAAATATCTAGCCTCGATAAGGATGATGTCAAAATTGAGACAGAACCAAAATTTGTTAGACCTACTAATGTGCCAAGGCTTATAGGAGATATGACAAAGTTCAATGATTTAACTGGATGGGAGCCCAAAATACCATTCAATCAAATCTTGGAGGACACATTGAATTATTGGAGGGACTTCGTCGAGAAGGATATGTATTAATATGCCTGATATCAAAATCAAACAAGCTGTAATACTTGCGGGTGGTGAAGGAACAAGACTTCTACCTTTAACTAAGACAATTCCAAAACCAATGATTGAGTTTTACGGGAAGCCATTTGTCCAGAATTTAATTGAATTATTGAAAAAGGAAGGTATTGAAGAAATTGTTTTCTTGGCGGGTTATTTACATGAGAAAATCCAAGAATATTTTGGAGATGGATCAGGGTTTGGATTAAGCATTAAATATTCTGTGGGTGATGTTTCTTTTGATACTGGTAAAAGATTAAAGTTTGCAGAAGGAATGTTAGATAAACATTTTTTATTGCTATATTGCGACAATTATCTTCCATTAAATCTCAGTAAATTAGTGGAGTTTTATAATCAAAAACAACTTCTTGTTTCTTGTTTAATATATTCCAATGAAGACGGTTTTACAAAGAGCAACATAAAAATAAATGAAGAAGGTGTTGTTACTTTGTATGATAAGAAAAGAGATTCTCAAGAGCTTTCTGGAGTTGATATCGGATTCTTCATTGTTAATAAACAAATTGTTGATAATATGCCTGAGGACAATATCTCTTTTCAAGAAATCATACTCAAGCTTGTGAACATGAAGCAGTTGGCAGGAATTATTACTGATTATAGATATTGTGGTTTGAGTAAAATGGAGAGAATACCGATTGTTGAAAAATTCCTCAAACCTAAAAAGATTATTTTTCTTGATAGGGATGGGGTGATAAATAAGAGACCTCCTAAAGCAGACTATGTGAAAAAGTGGGAAGAATTTGAATTCATTCCTGGATCAATTGAAGCAATATTCTATTTGAAAAAGAAAGGTTATACTCTTTATCTGATTTCCAATCAACCAGGAATTGCTAGAGGGATGATGACAAAAGAAGATTTAGATAGTGTTCACAAAAATATGAAAGAAAAACTTCTTGAAGGAGGTGCAAGCATAGATGGTATATATTGTTGTCTTCATGGATGGGATGACGGGTGCAAATGTCGAAAGCCTAAACCGGGTATGTTCTATATGGCTGCAAATGAGCATAACATAGATTTAAGTAAAACGATCTATATTGGTGATGATGAGAGGGATAAAGTTGCAGGTGAAGCAGCAGGTATAAAAACATATTTGGTTACAGAAGAGAAAAATCTTTTAAATGTAGTTAAAGAAGTTGTTTTATAAAATGAAAAATTGTAATACTTTCGAATGTTTGTTGGAAAATTTAATTTCTGAATACAAATCTTTTGAAACGAATCTATATTTTGTTTTTATTGGAGGATGTAGCAGGTCAGGAAAAACTACACTTGTGAAAATGCTTTGTTCAGAGTTTCATGAAAGAAATATTGAATCTATTGTTTTTTCATTAGATAACTATCTTCTTGGAATCAAAGAAAGAAGTGGAAAAGAAACAGTCAGGGAAAGATATAATTACAAACAAATTGAATTGGATCTTCAGAAGATCAAACAAGGTGATAAAATATCCCCCCCATTTTACGATGCAAAAACTAGAAGTGTGTTAAAAAGCAAAAAACAATCTCCTTTATTCATCAAGAAGGGGATTTGTGTTGTTGAGGGAGTAGTTGCTTTGGATTTGCTTAAAGTTAATGAATGGGCGATGACTAGAGTATTTGTTGAAGTAGAGGATAATATTAGACTGAATCGTTTGAACGAATTTTATACAGAATTTAAAGGTTTGTCGCATAAAGAAGCAAAAAGAATTATTGATGAGCGTGAGATTGAAGAAGTTTCAACTGTCAAAGAAACAAAGAAAAATGCAGATTATATCTTTAGTGAGAATATTTAAAGGGTGGGGATAATTGAGTGTTGGGAAGAGGTAATGCTTTATGGAAAAATTGACTAAATTAGATTGTTTTAAAGATAGCTATAAGGGCAAGCGAGTCCTAATTACGGGTCATACAGGTTTTAAGGGTGCTTGGCTATCTTTATGGCTATTGAAACTTGGGGCAAAAGTTGGAGGTTTTTCAATTGATTTGCCGACACAATCATGTCTTTTTAATTCTTTGGGGTTGAGATATAGAGTAGAGACTTTTGAAGGGGATATAAGCAATCTAGATGATATCAAAAAAGCATTTGAAGCTTTTCAGCCTGATGTTGTTTTTCATTTGGCTGCACAGCCAATTATTAGAAGATCTTTAGATGAGCCCTTGGAAACATTTGAAGTTAATATTCTTGGAACAGTCGCAGTGCTTGAATGTATTAGAGTTGTTCCTTGTACAGAAGCTGCGGTTATTGTAACCAGTGAAAGATGTTATGAAAATACAGGTTTATTGAGGGGATATGTTGAATCTGATCCTATGGGAGGCTCTGATCCTTATAGTGCCTCTAAAGGTTGTGCTGAAATAGTAACAAAGTCTTATTTTAGGTCGTTTTTCAATAAGGAAGGTACTGTAAAAATTGCTTCTGCTCGTACAGGAAATGTTGTTGGTGGAGGTGATTGGGCTCAGGATAGAATCATACCCGATTGTGTCAAAGCTTGGCAGAAAGGTGAAGACGTAATTATTCGCAATCCTGACATTACACGTCCATGGCAGCATGTTCTTGAACCATTAAGTGGATATCTTTGGCTAGGGGCAAGCTTATTATTGAGTGGTAAAATGAATGGAGAAGCTTTTAATTTTGGTCCAAAAGAAAACAGTATTGGAACAGTGGGCGATCTTAAGGAACTATTTTTGGAGAATTTAGGTGATGAAAAGTTAAATCATAATTTTTCGAAGAAGAAAAAGATTGAGTCAACATTTCTTCCTTTGAATTGTGATAAATCTCAAGAAATGTTGTGTTGGGTTCCGGTTTTGGAGTTTCAAGAAACGATTGAAATGACAGCTCAATGGTATAAGCAGTTTTATATTGATGATAAGGATATTTTTTCTTTCTCTAGTGCTCAGATTGATGAATATGTTAACAAGGCTAAACGAAAGAAGATTGCTTGGTCAGTGTAAAAGGGATATTTTCCATTATTTCTTATGACAAGAATTGAAAGTTTACAACCAGAGAAAGAGGCTGGAAATAATATTTTGGTTTCTGTAATTATGCCTACCTATAATTATGGTGATCATATCTCCAAGTCGATTGATTCAGCATTAAATCAAACTCATACAAATTGCGAATTGATTATCATTGACAACTATTCTGATGATAACACTGAAGAAGTTGTTAGTTCTTACCAAGATGATCGTATTAAATATCTCAAAATTCATAACAATGGTATTGTAGCTGCTTCAAGGAATTATGGAATTAGGGAATCAAAAGGTTCTTTAATAGCATTTCTTGATTCAGATGACTGCTGGTATTTGAATAAATTAGAAGAGGTTGTTCGGTATTTTGATCAAAACAAAGATGTTGATCTTATATGTCATGATGAGAACTGGGTTTTTGCGGGATCAAATGAAGAAAGCAAGAGAGTGAGTTATGGCCCCTGGAATTCACATGAAGATCTTCTATTTAAAGGTAATAGAATTTCAATCTCAGCTGTTGCTGTAAGAAAAGAAAAATTGTTGATATCAGAATTATTTTCTGAAAGAGATGATTTTAAGCCAATTGATGATTATGAACTTTGGCTACAGTTGTCAAGATTTTGCAAGATAAAGTTTTTACATAAAGTACTAGGGGAATATACGGTACATACAACTTCCTTATCGTTTACAATAACAATTGAAAGTAAATTGCAATCGACATTTAATGTTGTGAAACATCATTATGATAAGTTAGGTAAAAAGGGTAGTTATTATCGATATTTATTAAAGAAGAGAGAGTCAGATCTGCATAGAGAAACGAGTTCAGATTTGTTTCAAAGAGGTGAAATAAAATTATCTAAAAAATATGCGCTTAGTTCGTTAAAAATATTTTTATTTAATATTAGGGCTTGGTTTTTATTGTTGAAGTGCATAATTAAGATGTATAAAAGTTAGTGAAGAGAGGTTTTGATTTGAAATGTTTTGAGAATAGTCTTAAAGAAATCTTGTGTTGTCCCGATTGCAAAAGTGATCTGCAAATAGAGGATGATAATAAGCTATTGTGTTGTAAGTGTGGTAATGGTTTTGACATAAATGATGGGATTATTGTTTTAATGCCCCAAAATGGGAATCAGGCACAAAATGAAGAAAGAGAGTTGCGTGAAAAGGTTGCAGAAGAGCATGGTTCTCAGGATATTGAAAAAATATATAAAGCTATTGAGAAGCATCATTGTATGCCTCTCATGAGTTCTAAGGCAGAAGCGTTTCGTAATCAATTCAATAATAATCAGTGGATAGTTGATGTGGGGTGCGGATCTGGTTATTATTGGCAGAAATCTGACTCGGGGGCAAAATTGATTCTCATGGATTTTGCTATGAGTAATCTTAAAGCAGCAAGAAATATTCTTAAAGATTCTAATAATGTCCTGTTTGTTCAGGCAGATGCTTCATGTCTGCCATTTAAAAATAATGCTGTTTCTGGGATATGGAGTGTGCAGGTTACGCAGCATTTCCCTGAAACGGTAATGACCAATTTTTTAAATGAATTGCAACGAGTTTTGCAGATTAAGCATGTTATTGAAATCTATAATCTTAATCCTGATTTTATGCACAAAGTGATCTATAGATTATTCGGAAAATATTTTCATATTAAAGGTCAGTATGGTGAGATGTTGCAGAATAAACTTCATGGCAAGGAATTACTTTTTTTGTGGGAGATGTTTACTAGGGATGGTAAAACAAAAATAGAATATAGCGAATTATTTTTCCATCCAAACTTTAAGCTGTTTCCTCAATTCAATGCAATAGTTTATATTGAAAAAATATTAAACTTAATGCCTTTTTTTACAAAATTGTTTGCTCGTCAGATATCAATAAACATTTCTAAAATGTAATTATTTATGATTAAACGAATACTAATTAATTTGCTTTTTATCTCAGGGATTGCAAAACTGTCTGAATCATTCAATAAGAATAAAGTGGTTGTCTTGGCCTACCACAGGGTTTGTCCTATTGATCCAAAAGAAACATTAATCAAAGATATGGTTGTGTCCCCTGAAGCATTTGATGAGCAAATGCAATATGTTGCATCAAATTATAATGTTGTTTTTTTAGATGAATTAGCAGGTTTGTTGGAGAGTGATTCTTTACATGGGAAGCATGCTGTTGTAACTTTTGATGATGCTTATTCTGATAATTATGAATATGCATTGCCGATCCTTAGAAAGTATGGGATACCTGCAACAATATTTGTGCCTACATCTTATATCGATAGTGAAAAGAGCTTTTTCTGGGATGATGTTGCCGCTTTGCTTTGTGCTTCCAAGCTGAAGAGTTTGCAGTTTACATTTAGAGAAAAAGAATATTATTTCGATTTAAGTAGGAATATGATGTCCAAGGTTTATGGTGAAATTGTTGCAATTTTTAAAAAACTTGATGGGAATGAAATCATAGATCTTAAAAAAAAATTGCAGGACAAATTGGGTTTAGATTGTGAGTCAAAGTCAATGACAATGTCTTGGATTCAAATGAAAGAAATGAAGGAATATGATATAACTTTTGGAGCACATACCCATACGCATTGTGTTGTTGCCAGTAGAAATAGTGATGATATCAAGAGAGAAATGATTATATCAATGGATATTCTCAATAGGGAGTTAAGTCAACAAACAACTTGTTTTGCTTTTCCTTTTGGTAGTTTGAAAGATGTCGGTGAGAATGCAGCAATAATAGCAGAGGAAGTAGGTTATAAATGTGCGGTAACAATGGAACAAGGATTAGTTTGTGCTGGAGATAATAGGTTTTTGTTGAAACGTGTGGGTGTTGGGGGGAATGATAATTTCAAGAAGTTCGTTTTGAAAGTGTCTGGATTTATACCGTTTCTATCTAGTGTTAAAGAAAGAATTAATGGAAGCTATCATAATAAATAACGTAAGTGAGTTTGAAGGCTTGAAAAATGAATGGGAGAATCTTTTTATTAAGAGCCGATGTCAAAATATATTCTTATCTTATGATTGGCATTTTACATGGTGGAAATATTTTTGTGGTAAAAATGATTTAGTTATTGTAAGAGTTGTTGAAAATGGAGAAACTATTGCTATTGCACCACTTTATGTTGGGAAGAAATTCGGTTTTAATTGTTTGAGCTTTATTGGTTCGGCAGTTTCTGATTTTGAAGATTTTCTCTTTTTGGAAGGTAGCAGGGTTAATCAAATTGTCATGAGCATATTCTCTGTGTTGGAGAGTTATAAACGATGGGATATTCTGAGAGTTAAAAAAATTAAAAAAAGTTCGAATCTTTATTCGTGTCTTAAAGAATTTGTCCAGAACAATGATTTTAGTTCTTGTTTGACTAAGCATAAGGAGGGGGCGCCTTATCTTGAGAATCCGGGGAATTGGGAGAGTTTTGCCAAACAATTAAAAACAAAGTTTTTGTCTGATTCTAAAAGGAGAAGGAGGAAACTGTCGGATATGGGAGAGGTTAGCTTCAGTGGGAATATTGAAGATGCTAAAGAAATAAAAGAGACAATGGATAAATTGAGAGAACTTCATAAGACTCGGAGAAATTCAAAAGGAGAGAAAAGTTTTCTTGAAGATGCCGCATGTTTTGAATTTTTTTGTGATTTTGCTCGAAAAATGCACGAAAAAAATGTTTTACACTTAAGCAGTTTGCGTTTAAATGAGAAAGTTGTTGCAGTTAATTTTGGGACGACTTTAGAAGCTAGTTATGGTTATCAAATTCCAGTATTTGATCAGGAATATAAACCATATGCCGTCAGTCGTTTACTGCTTATGGAGTTAGTGAAAGAGTGTTTTGACTTGGGAATTAAGAAATTTGATTTTATGTTGGGAGATGAGAGTTATAAAAATGATTGGAATCCTATAATTGAAGATTTATATTTTTTTACATGTGCGCAAAAAACCAAAAGAGGAATAGTTGCGAAGTTTCTTTTTTCTGATTTTAACATGTTTATTAAAAGGATATTGAAAAAAGCATGGTAAAGCTAAGAAGCATCACAAGATTTCCAATTTATTATCAGGGTATGCTTTCTTTTGAAAAATCTAAAGAGTTGCCTTTTCCTTTAGAAGAAGAAAAAGTGTATTTTTACGGATATGGACGATATGCCTTGTATCAGGGGATGCTTTCCTTGGGTCTCGAAAAAGGCGATCATATATTGTTTCCTAATTACATTTGTAATGTAGCACTTGCTCCAGCTCATTATCTGGGGCTTCATGTGGATTATTATGAAATTGATGAACTATTAAAACCGAAATGGAATAAGATTGATAAAAGAATTGCAGATAAGTCCAAAGCCTTTCTTATTGTAAACTATTTTGGATTTCCGAATGATCTTGTTAAGGCTAGAGAATTTTGTGACAAACACGAACAGTTTTTGATTGAAGATAATGCTCATGGATTTTTAAGCCATTTGGATAGGACGCCTCTGGGTACTTTCGGTGATATATCGGTGTTTTCCTTTCATAAAACTGTGCCTATTTTCAATGGTTCTGCAATGGTAATAAATAAACATTCTATAAGTATGGTAGGTGATGGTGAAAATAACCTTATCAGCGAAAAAAGGACTGTAAGATTTATTGTTAAAACGTTAATTCTTTCTATAAGGAATTGTCTGAGTTTCTTGAACGTCAATAAGGTTGCTGATAAGAAAATAGATCTTAATCCTAATATTGAAAAGGAACAGGAATTTGATCTCCAAAGTTATTTTATTAGTATTTCAAATTATAGTAAATGGTTTTTAAATCATTTGAATATAAACAGTGTAGCATCCCGAAGAAGAAAAAGGTATTTCAAATGGTTGCAGTATTTTCAAGAGCAGAAAGAATATAAAGTAAGGATTATTTTTCCTGAGCTCAAACCTGGGATTGTTCCATATGTTTTTCCTGTTATTACGAATCAATCCGAAATATTACTTGATAAGATGAGGCAGTGCGGAGTTGAATGTTATCCATGGCCGTTTTTGCCAAAAGATTCAAGGGAGGACTATTTGTCAGGAAAGGTTGTTTGTTTTCCTCTAAGTTAATGAAAAGACTAATAATGTGCATGGTTTTTATATAGTAGAATTTAACTTAGTATGAAATGTAGGAAGGTTCCCGTAAAGAGCTTGGATTTATTAGCTTCGGGATGACTTTTGGTCTAACGAAACCAAAATAATATTAATGTGAAAAGTATTAAGGTGGATAATGGTAGATAGAAGTAAAGATAATAATTTGACTGCTACAGTCGGGACAATTATTCTTGGTTTATTCTCTCTGTTTAATATGGTTTTTAATTCTACTTTTGCGGAACTGCATATTAAATTGTCATGTTTGGATTTCCCAATATTTATAGGTGAAATTCTTATGTTTATATGTTTAATCTGGTTTTTCTTTAAGGACAAAAAGATCAAAAAAATACCGTTCAGGTATGGGATTTGTTTGATTGTTTATTTATTGTTTATTTTATTAAAAGCAATATACGGTTATTTTATATGGGGCCCATTAGCTTTCAGGCATGCGGCTTTATTTTACTATCCAATATTTGCATTTTTTAGTTATTCTTTCTATTCACGCGAATATTTTGATACAAAAAGAAAAATTTTAATCATTTCGATTATTTTGTTGTTGTTTATAAGCAGGGTTTTTGTGCCTGATTGGATTTACACATGTTTATGTATAGCATTTGTTTTAGTTCTTTCATTGCCTAAAATTTGGATGAAAGTTGTTTTTATAACATTTTTATTGGTTTTAACGCCTTATAGACATTTTATGAATATTAGCAGAATGGGAATGTTGAGCAATGTTGTATCGATAGTCTTTACTGTTAGTATTCTTTGTTTCTTCGCTTTCTCTAGAAAGAGGAATTTGATTAATGTTTTTATTGTTTGTGCTTCGGTTGTTCTTTTATTGTTAGTAATTAGTCTAAAGATGAACAAGGATAGATTCGCCTCAATATTTAATGTAACATTAATAAAAGAGACGATTGCTATTTATGACAAAGCTCTAAATGAAGGGCTTAAAAATTTTACCTATAAAAAGTTGACAGTTAAATTGTATAATGAGAACCCTATTAATTATATTTTTGAAAATGTAGAGTTTGAAAAAGAAGATTTGAGTAGGCATGATGTGAGGGACGACGATAATAATAAAGTTGTTTTACAGGATAAACAAAAAGAGTTAGTTCTGGTGAATGAAAGTGTGGCTAAAAGTTCACCTGGAAATGTATATGAAAAAATTGAAGTTTATAGGATGGTTAACATAGTATTCCGTTTGTTTATTTGGACAGATGTTGTCGAAGAAATAAAAACAGAAAAAAAGATGCTTGGGCTTGATTTTGGTAAACCATTTCGTTCAAAAAGATTAGAGATTTTAAATTGGGGTACGATTGAGTGGCAAAGGGACGGATGGATTGCGATTCATAATTCTTATTTAAATTTACTATATCGTGGAGGAATTGTGGGAGTTTTCTTTATTGTCTGTGTTTTTGTGATTTTATTTAGAATGATCAAATATTTTATTATTGAAAGATTGTTGTCCGGAATTCTTCTTTGCAGTGTAATAATTTACTGGATGGTGTCTGCAAATTTTCTTACTATATTTGAATTGCCGCAGTATGCAATACCTTTTTGGATAATATTTGGATTTACCTTTGCTTATTATTTAGGCAAAAAGAATGTGGTCAATAGTTAGGAAAGATTTATGAAAAGAAGAATTGCATATGTTTACACAGGGCTTAATGAGTTGGGTGGTCCTAATAATCATTTAAAAAAACTATATCATGCTATGGACAAGGAAAGGTATGAAGTGTTTCTTGTCTTTTGTTCTGCTATCAAATATGAACTAGAAAGCATTATGCTTTCATCTGGGATAAAAGAGGAACATTTGTTTGTTATCCAGAATATTCATAAAAAACGGATATTTCCTTTGATATGGAAACTGAAAAAGTATTTTCAGGAAAAGAATATTGATATTGTGCATACGTTCCATATTCAATCTGATATTTTTGGGGGAATTGCAGCAAAGTTAGCAGGGATTAAAAAAGTATATGCGTTTTTTGAATCAAAGATAATACAAGAAAGCATGTCTGTTGTTAAAATTGTCTTTTATAAAATTTTGAATGTTTTTATCCGGAATATTTTCAGAAAGACAATAGTTGTTTCAAATGAAATAAAAAAAGAACTGATCAATATGAATTTTCGTAATAAAGGTTCTATTGAGGTTGTACATGTAGGCATTGATGTTCCCAAGGATCATTTAGAACGCAAATATGAACTAAGTGGTCTTTATATTAAAGTACCTAGAATAGGAACAATTGCGAGGTTTAGCAAGGAAAAAGCTTTAGATAGAATAGTGTCTATTGTTCCAAGGATAATAAATGAATATCCAAAAGCCAGATTTGTTTTTATCGGTGATGGGCCTGAGCGGAAATACCTTGAGAATTTAGTCAAAGTTCTTAAAGTTGAAGCATATGTTGAGTTTAAAGGCTGGGTTGATAATATATATGAAGAGTTGGAGGATATTGATATATTTTTACTATCATCACAAAGAGAAGGATGTCCGAATGCATTGCTTGAGGCGATGCTTTTGAAGAGGGCTGTAGTTGCTTCAAATATTGAAGGGGTAAATGAGGTCATAGACCATAGGGTCAACGGATTGTTAGTTAATACTGGTGATGCTGATTTTTTTGCAAAAGAAGTATTATTTTTGTGTTCAAATCCTGAAAAGGCTGCTCAATACGGTGAAGAAGCTTATAAAAGAGTCTTGGAAAATTTTACTATTGAAAAAGAAGTCAAGGCCCTAGAGATAATATATTCTGAATAAAAATATTTTGGTTAGTCTTACATTGTGAAAGAGGTAAAAATGTCTAAAAGTTATTTGATAACCGGAGGGGCCGGTTTCATAGGAAGTAATTTTGTTGAGTATGTTTATAAGAATGAGCCGGATGCAAAGGTTCGTGTTCTGGATAAGCTCACATACTCCGGTAATCCCGAGAACATAAAGTCATTTAAAACAAAGAAAGGTTTTGAATTTATCAAAGGGGATATATGCGATAAAAAGTTAGTCAGGTCCGCAGTTAAAGATATAAACATTGTTGTCAATTTTGCAGCTGAGGTGGCTGTTGACCGCTCGATAGATGAGCCGGAATCTTTTTTAAAGACTGATATATTCGGTGTTTACACTCTTTTGGATGCATTGCGACAAAGCGATTGTCTTCAAAGGTTTATTCAGATCTCCACGGATGAGGTTTACGGCCAGATCATGGAAGGGAGTTTTACTGAGACATCGGAATTGAAACCAAGAAATCCTTATTCTGCATCGAAACTTGGTGGTGAAAGGCTTGCTTACAGTTTTTTTGAAACATACGGATTGCCGGTTATTATAACGAGAGCTTCTAATACTTATGGCGCTAAGGCTTATCCGGAGAAAGTTATCCCATTGTTCATTACGAATTTGATAGAAGGGCTTCAAGTTCCTGTATATGGAAAAGGCAAACAGATAAGGGATTGGCTCTTTGTTGAAGATCATTGTTCCGGGATATTCTCTTTGATAGAAAAAGGGAAAAACGGGGAAGTTTATAATATTGGAGGTAGCCAGGAATGTACGAACATTGAGCTTACAAAGATGATTTTAAAAATTATGGGACATGATGAAAAAATGATCAAATTTGTTAATGATAGGCCCGGCCATGATTTCAGGTATAGTCTCGACACATCAAAACTTAAAGGATTAGGTTGGTCACAAAAATATGATCTCCAGCGTGGTATGCAGTATACGATAGATTGGTATAAGAATAATGAGCCATGGTGGAAGCCATTAAAAAAAACATTGGATAAAAGGTTTGCTACAGGTTTCTGGGGCAGCAAGGGGGATCGAAAATGAAAGGTGTTTTATTAGCTGGTGGATCCGCACAGAGATTGAGGCCTTTGACTAAGGTGACGAACAAGCATTTACTTCCTGTTTACAAAAAACCGATGATCTACTATCCATTGGAAACACTTTTGAACGCGGGAATAAAAGATATTTTGATCGTTACCGGAGGAGAGCATATCGGGCATTTTTTTAATCTGCTTGGAACCGGAAAGGAGTGGGGTGCGCGTTTTAGTTATGAGATCCAGGAAGGAAGCGGAGGAACCGGTGCGGCTTTATTGCTTGCTGAGAAATTTGTTAATGATAGAGAGTTCATGGTAATTTTAGGAGACAATGTTGTCAGCGAGAATGTTGGTAGGTTCGTTGATGATTTTAAAAAAGATAAGGAGAGGTTCAAGGCTAAAGTTCTTATTGCTAAGGTCAATGATCCCGAAAAATATGGTGTTGTTACCTTTAAGGGTAAAAAGATTGTGGATATTGTGGAAAAACCGAAAAAGCCTAAATCAAACTATGTTAATACCGGCCTTTGGATGTTCTTGCCTGAAGTGTTCACTCTCTTGAAGAATCTCAAAAAAAGTCCCAGAGGGGAATATGAGGTCACGGATGTTCTATCGCATTATGTAAAGAATGATCAGCTATCCTATTCTATTTTAAAATCTCAATGGACGGATGCAGGAAGTTTTGAGTCTTTGTACAAAGCGACTGTGTTGATGAAAAAATTGGAAGACAAAGAAATGCAGAAGAAAAAGGCAAAGAAGTGAAGATACTTATAACTGGGGCGAATGGTTTTGTTGGCAAGACTTTGGCTAAAAGATTGATAACCTCTGATCATGAAATATATGTTTTAGATATTGATCTTGATGGATTTGAATATATGGATAAGGTTAAAGGATGTTTTCAGCAAGACATATCTGAAGCATTTAAGCTGGAAGAAGATTTTGATTTTGTTTTTCATTTAGGGGCATACAATATTACACACGTAGGTGATTCAAATGCTGAAAAGTATAAAAGAGTTAATATTGAAGGAACTGCTAATTTATTGGGATCCGCTAATATAAAGAATTTTGTCTTTCTTTCAACGATAAAAGTCTATGATCATACCTGTGCGCGTATAGATGAGAATGCACCGATAGCCCCTGTCAATCCTTATGAGAAGAGCAAGCTTGAATCTGAAAAAATATGCAGGGAAAGATTTGAAGTTAAGAACTTATATATATTCCGGTCTGTCAATATTGCTGGCCCGGGACAATTTGAAAAGGCCTTGATACCGGTTCTTTTTAAAAATGCTATTGCGGGTAAATCTTTAGATATTTTTGCTCCAAGGAAATCAATCATTCATCTTCTTTATGTTGAGGATGTTGTCGATCTTTTTGAAGGATTGCTTAATAAAAGTGCAAAAGGAGCTACCTACAATTTGTCATCAAAGGAAGATATCTGTCTTGATGCTTTGGCAGAGATGATAGTCGAGTTGACCGATTCTAGGTCAGAGATCTTGCTTAAGAATGATGCGCCTGTTATAGGTTCGAGGATAATTTTTGATAAAGTGTACAAAGAGTTGGGATGGAAGCCGAAAACTGGTGTAAAAACAATTTTGAAATTGTATTACGAATCAATAAAGAATTATTAAAAATGAATAAAAAAGAGAAAATATTGATTTGTGGTATCTTACCACCGCCTAATTTTGGTCACAGCATGATGTATAAGATGTTGATGGATTCAAAGTTTGTTGATGAGTTCGATATTATTTTTCTGAATATGAAGTTCTGGTCCTATAAACAGCATAAGAAGGTAACTATCGATAAATTACTAAAACTTATAAAATATTATTTGCAGTACGTATTTATTCTAATTTTTAAACGACCGGATTATGTCCTTTATAATATGAGTTTCTACAAAATGCCGTTCTTGAAGGATTTTTTATTCTGTTTTACGGCAAACATATGCAGAAGCAAGTTTATTGTTCATGACCTTGGCCAGTATTTGACTGAACTGTATAATTCATCCTCCCCAATTATAAAGAAATTGGTGCGATGGTTTGTAAATCATATCGAGGCATCGATCATTATGGGGGAAAATGTCAGAAAGGTTTATGAAGGATTTGTTCCGCAGGACAGGCTTTTTGTCGTTCCAGGCTCTTGTAATGATACAGCTGATCTAAAAATAGACCCATTGTCAGTTAATAAGAAAAAGGATGAAATTGTAAGAGTGCTGTATTTTTCTTATCTAAGTGTTTCCAAAGGGATATGGACTGGACTAGAAGCTGCTAAAAAGGTAATAGAAAAAAACAAAGAGATCCGGTTTACATTTGCAGGGCCAGTTGAATCAGCTGAATTAGAGGAAAAGATTAGAGACTTTATAATTGGAAATAAATTGGAAGCAAATATTGATATTGTCGGATATGTTGAAGGCGAATATGAAAGAACCCAATACTTTAGGGATTGTGATATCTTTATTTTTCCGACACATAGAGATGTTTTTGGTATAGTGCTTCTGCATGCAATGGCGGAATCTAAACCTGTGATCGCATCGATTGAAGGAACTATTCCTGAGATCGTTGATGATGGTAAGACCGGCTTACTTTTTCCAGTTGGAGATTACATAAAATTATCAGAAAATATCCTAAGTTTGGCAAGTGATGTTGGTCTCAGAAAGGAAATGGGTATAGCTGGCAGACAAAATTATTTGGAAAAATATTCTTTGAAAGCTTATGGGAAAAAGATGGTCAGGACTGTAAAAGATATTGGCGGGTTGAAATAATTTCTATGTTGGGTAGCATTTTATTTGTATGGCGTATTGTGGTAGGATAACTTGATGTTAGTTATGTTTTGATGTAAAGATGTTTATGTTGAGATTCTTAGTGCCAGTTGTTTTAATTGGTAAGCAAGTTGACTTAAGTTAGGAAAATAAAGGTGAGAAAGATGAAATCATTTTCTGATAATTTTAAGAAATTATTGTTTGTTTTGGCTTGTATTATTGTATTATTTGTTACAAATAAGTGGCTCAGTTGGGAGGTTGGCAATAAATACTTGATGGCAGATGATGTGAGATTATATGTCAAGATGGCTGAGAAAGCTCCGAGTGTTGAATATATTGGAATGAGATTTCATATTGCGCAGAGATTCTTTGTTAATTCAATCGTTGGCAATCTAGCAAACTTTACGGGAATTGGGATTGCTGCAGTGTTTTCTTTCATGACATTTTTATGCTCTATTATTTTAATATGGTATATGCATAAGCTTTTACTATTGTTTGATTTTTCTTTGCATAATTATTGCTTAGGTATGGCCTTTTTTATTTTTAATCCATATATCTTTAGGTATCATGCCTTAGTGCCGGGGCTGTTACATGAAATTATATTTTTAATAGGAGTTCTTGTTTTAATTATTGGACTTATAGAAGGAAGGATGACAAAGCTAATAACAGGATGCGTTCTATCTGTTTTAGCGCGACAGACAACAGTTCTAATGGTCCCTGGGTTAGTTCTTTGGATTTTATTCGGCAGTGGGTGGAAAGAAAAACATTTGAAGCCTAGATTGTTTTATGCAGTTTTATCGGTGCTATCAATAATATTTACGTATTTTATAACTTCACATGTTGCTTCCTTATCATTGTCAGAGTCGGAGAATTTGAATCATATGATTGGCATTATAGAATGGGTGCAGGAGAATGGATTCAATCTTTCTATTATTTCAGAATTAATCTTAAGGACATTTATGTCTCACCTATTGATCTTGAGTTTTATTGCCGCTGCAACTATAAATATGAGAAGATACTTTGTTGATGTGAAGTTACCATTTGAATTCTGGGCGTTAATTATAATGATGCTTGTAGTTGTGTCTCAGCCAATTTTAGCTGGTCCATTTCATACTGGATATCCGAAAGGTAACGGAACCCGCCTAGGCATGATGGGGATAATTCCAACGTTAACAGCATTTTGTTTTTTTATTAAAAGTATTAAATGCTGGCCAGAAAGATTTGATAGGAAAGAATTGATTGTATTTGCCTCTGGAATTTTATTGGGGTCGATCCATCATATGTATACATCATTTGGGCCAGCTAGCTCCGAGGGTTTTCTTGTTATGTATTTTTTAGCATGTATGCTTATTGGTTCTGGGGTATTTTTAGTCTTTTCAAGGTTGAACAGGGAAGGCAAAATTTTATAAGGATAGTATTAATGACAGAGGGGTTTTTTACCAACTTAAAGAAGAAAGATCCGTGAAAGATGCAGATTTGAAAAAGAGATTTTGCGGGATTAATGTTTATTATATTTTTATAATAGTTGCTTATGTTATATGGAGAATTGTCATATTCCTAAAAAGACTCAATTGACAATAGGACATTTGCCGACAGTCATGCTTATTGTTGGCTATAGTATTTTTTGGGTAGAATTATTTCTGTTTGATACAAGCAGGGGTTCGACTTCTTTTCTTAGCTGGATGTTGTTTTTAGCAAGTTGTTTGATTGTGTTGATTGAAAATAGGGTTTGTTTGTTAAGGGTATTAAGTAATTTGTATGATTTTATTAAAAAAGAGAGCCTTTTTGAAAGGCTTTTTCTTGTTTTTGGGACTTTGCTTTGTGCTTTTATAATATTTGTTGCCATAAAAGCATCATTGTTGCCGCCACACTTACCACAGGAGTATGACTCTCTTAATTATCATATAACCTTACCCCGTCAACATTTAATAGTTAATTCCTTTAGTCATCTTTCATGGTCTACAGCAGACTTGTTTCTTTCGCCAATAGATTATTCATTGGCACCATATTTGCTTGCAACAAAACTGCCCAACAAATTACCGCAGATATTCTTTTCTATTGGTTTGTTGTTTATATTGATTAGTATTCTAGGCCATTACAAGGAAAGAAATTATTTTGGTAAGTTTCTAATTGTATTTTCAGTGTTAGGATCGCATTTTATATGTATTCAAATGGGTGTTGCCATGATAGATATGATTATTTGTTATTTACTGTTTGCTTTTATAGACAGTTTATTGAATGGAAAACATGTTTTTGCTGTAGTTGAATTTGCTTTTTGTTTTTGGTCAAAACCTCAAGTGCCGATACTGATATCAGCTTTGCTTTTTATTTCGATAATATTTGTTTTTTTTATTAAAAAGGCAGGTTTTAAAATATATTTTATTTCTGAAAGTTGTAAGAATTTAGAAAAATGTGATCTGAAAAAATATGCAGCGTTTTTTTTAATGTTAAGCTTGGTAATTGGAGGGCCCTTTATAGCAAAATCAATAAAATATACAGGAACACCGTTGTTCCCATTCTTTGTTGGAAAGATTAACCTGAATCCAACTATTAATGTGAAATCTGATTATATGTCTAAGATTTTAAACGTATCAAATCAGTTGCTTGGTGTTAAGGATCAATATGGTAAGGGAAAAGGGATTTCTGCATTCATAAAGCATTTATGGCTAATTTCGGTTCCAGAAAAAGATGTAAATAATAGTTATGACTATCCTGTGGGATTGCCATATCTTTTATGTGCTGGGGTTTTTATATTATTGTTTTATGAAAGTATAAAAAAGAAAAAAATAGATTTGATGATGATGTTCATTGTTATTTATTGGGCGTTATGGTGGATAGGATCGAATCAAACAAGGTTTTTGTATGTGCCAATAATTGGGATGTATATTATTGTGATTTTAAATAAAAGGTTTGTGACTAGGGTATTTAGCATAGGTATTCTCATATCTTTAATGATAGCCAGTTTATCAATATTTAGAGCACACAAGAGAGATTTTGGTCGAGAAAAGATAGAAGTTATCAGGAGTAAGGATAAAATGTTGATTGAAATGTCTGGAACTGTAAATCATAATGAAATAACCATATTAGATTTTGAGGATGCTGCTTTTGCAGATTTTCCTATTAAAGCAACTAATTACAAAAGTTCTATGTTTGTTTTGAACACTGAAAAGATAATAAAATAAAAGCCTTATTGGTCAAAAGCTTTTTGAACGGCAGCTTTGTTTTTAATGAACCATGTTAACCATTGCATCACAAGTTTTTGACCAGCATCAAAATAATTCTTATTTGAATTGGTATATCCTGCAGCTCTTAACTCTAGGCCTGTAATTAGTACCTCTTTAAAATTCTTGCCCAATTCAGGCAAGATATTGTCTAATGCATCAGTATCAACAATCTTAGCTTCGTTAAGTTCGGTTTGTAAATAATTAAAGATCTTCATGCTCTTTTGATTGAAGAATTGATTTTCCTTGTCTTGGTATATTTGAGTAGTGGAGTTGAAGATAAGCTTAACTGCATTGTTGAAATGTATAAGAAGATTAGATCTGAGTAATGTTCCATCGACATCTTTTTCATAAATACTGACTGGATCAATTTCCCAGGTTTTAATATATACTGATCCGTTGACTATGTGCTTAGGTTTATCTTTGCTAGCTATGCTTACTAGCACGCAAGGATTGTAATTTGTAAGGCCAAACTTTTTTAAATACTTATTTGATATGTTGGTTACATCAACTTGATCTAATTGGAAATCATAATTGTCTTCGGATTTCAATAGAGCCCAGAGAGGATACTCCCAGCATTCTCCGTGAGATAGAAGGCCTATTGTTTTGCACCCAAGCGATTTTATCCTTTTAACAGCTTCTTTGTAAGGATAAGCGCGTGAAGGATAATTTGAGAAGTATTGATCTATTCTTGGCGTGTCAAAGATCGTGGCTTTTTTTGAAAGGATCCTTCGGGAATTGTTCTTAAAAATATAAGGGATTGAACTTGCTAACAATATTGAGCAAATAATAATTGCAACGAACTTATTTGATCTTGATATAACAACACCTGAGAAAGCGCAAAAGATAACAAAAATTGATAGGTGGAATCTGCTATGCCATGGCTGCCATTTAACCAGTAAAACAAATAGTGCAAAGGATAAAATTGAGCAAAGGAGGTATGTTGTAAGGTGCCTATTGGTTCGTAGATCTTTTGAGAATAATAGAAAGAGCATGCACCCTAAGGAGATGAACAGGTGTAAGGTGTTGCCGGCCTGATCTTCACTCCTATTTGGTTTAGGTAATACAAACTCCATTCCTAAAAAAGCTGTCCTTGGATCATTTATGTTGATTTTTATTAGATCATGCATTTTCAGTATTGACCTATTTGTTAGTTCATTGGTTTTGTCCGATCTTGAGCCTAAATGAAGTGCCAGATTTTTTGTTGAATTTGAAATGAACAATGCCAGGGACATTGATTCATTTGACAGTTGCTTCCCCTCATAGAAAGGTGAGAAAAAATCCTGTCCAAGATCATAATTTTTTAAGAAATATCCGAGATTGATCAATATGGGAATTGTGAGCAATAGAATCAAGGATTTGAAAGCAGGGAGCTTATATTCTTTAAATTCAGAAATTAAAAGAAGCACAATAAATGGCGCACCGTAGACGTACATTGTTCCTTTGGTTAGCAAGCCTAACCCAAGCGATGTTGCAGTTGCAAAAATAATATAGCGCTTATCTGAATTTTGTATTCTAAGAAAAACATAGCATATGAAACTGATCAGCCAGAAAGCTGCAGTATAATCATTTTGAGTGCTCGATCCCTGAAGAATGCCCATGGGAATTGTTGCTGCCAGTACTGAAGAGAATATCTGTCCGGAAATGGGCGCTCCTAAAAGTTTTGCTATGAGTGAAATAATAATAATGCATCCAAGCATGCTGAACCACTGAACAAAATTAGCAAAATGATCTCCGTTATTAAGGATCTGAAGATGCAGGATCGAGAACTCTGCTCCCGGTTGAGTATATAGTTGACGCATATGATTAGTTGGGTAGTAGGCCACTGTTTTGTTCTGTATCCAGTGAGGTATCCTTGCCATATGATAGGTCATAGAATCATAAGTGTTTGGAGGTGCTACAAAAGCGATGAGGCCAATAACTACAACAATGAAAATGATAAGCAAAATAAATATCTTATTACTTAGGGTAAAGTCAGAAAGTTCAAAAGAAAAGAAGGGTCTCTTAGATCTCGGTTGTTTGAATAAAAATATTGACGCTGAAAAAATAATAAATAGCCAGAATGACAATATCGCTTTAAATGTTATTAGATTGAACAGACTTAGGATCTCTGTTGAAACAACAACCAAGAGCCCACAGGTGGTTGATGCAAATAAAAAGGCTGTTCTTAAACAAGGTTTTTTACTTGAAAACAATTCATTTCGATAAAAGCAAAGTAATATTAAGATAAAACTGAATACTGGCAGGAGTGCGAACATTAAGAGCGCCTTTCTGGAGAAATACCCTAAGTCTTGTTTTTATACTTGATCATGCCCCAAAACATTTTCCATGCTTTGCCCCAATTGATCTTTTTCCCTTGTTCTTTTGATCTTGCGACATAATCAATTGGCAGCTCTACGATCTTTTCTCCTCTATTTATCAATTTCGAGGTGATTTCGGTTTCAAAAGTAAAATCAGTTGATTCTATGGTAATGCTTTTTATAACATCTTTTTTAAAAGCTTTATAGCAGGTGTTTATGTCCGTGATTTTTGTGCCGAATAAAAGATTAAAGACAATATTGGAGGAAACATTAGCAAATCTGTTGATAAATTTCATATCTTTTATCGTTCCCAAAAATCTTGAACCATATACGACATTTGTTTCATTGTTTAAAATAGGCTTGACCAGCATTGGGTAATGATCCGGGCTGTATTCAAGATCAGCATCCTGAACGATAATAATATCTCCGGTAGCGTCTTTAATTCCCTCATTAAGTGCCGCGGTTTTTCCTTTATTCTCCTGATGATATATTCTTATAATAGGGTCATTCTCGTATTGTTTAAGGATCTGGGCAGTCTTATCAGTAGAGCCGTCATTTACAATGATGATCTCTTTTTCCAGATTTTCAGGAAGAGCTACTGACTTAACTGCATTGACAACGGTTTCTATTGTGTGTTCTTCATTGTATGCTGGGATGATAATTGAAAGTTTCATTTTCTTCCTAATTAATTAAGTTTTTGAACAAATCGCAATTAACGATTGCCCGATTGGTGGATGAAAAATGGATTCAAATCTTTCGAGATAGGGTACGATTTTATCCAGTTTTTTGCATGCATCTTTATTGAATTCTTTATGTTTCAGGACCTTGCCTGAAATGAACCAGGTTATTATTCCAAAAAAGTTGATGAACTTGAATTCATCAACTTTGAATTTTGATCTGGCAAGAACTGCGCTTAAAGATTCTTTTGAGTATCTTCTGTGATGATCAACAAGTTTATCAAGCGAACCATATAGCCACTGGAAGGCAGGGACCAAAAGAATAAGCTTGCCGTCTTTTTTAAGCAGCCTATGCATGTTGACTAAGGAAGCAAGGTCATATTTGAGATGTTCAAGCACATTTATGCATGTTATCGTATCTACAGAAGTTGATGAAAGGATCTCGTAAAAATCATTACCCTGAATATCCATCTGAACAGTACTGAAAAATTTATTATCAGCGAAAATCCTGTTAAGATTGTCTGTCATGTCTGTAGAATAATCGCTTAAGATCACTTTATCTATATTGCTTCCTGAATAGTGTTTAACGATGTCACCCAGGCCGCTGCCTATATCCAGAACAGTCCCCTTAAGGTGATCCTTGAAACTGTTATAGATCCAGGTATTATATTTATCCGATGAACTTATTGTATCTAAAGTTTGATATACGCCTTGTGACATTTGTTGATCATATTATGGTTAATTTGAATTTAAGAGATAATAATCTATCATAAGGTAAAAATCGATTCAAGTTATAATGGTTAGATAGATAATCAATAGCAACTAGTAGGTGTATTTTGTTCTTGTTAATTCTTCAGGTAAATATCCCGGGAACTGTATTCTTTTAGGATATTTATCAAAATTTACTGCTTCTTTAGCAAATTCAGCAATAGGGATGAATTTTAGTTCTGCATTTTCTACTCCCATGACGTATTCAATGCCGAAATCTTTTAGATCTTTAATTACCTTTTCTTCGCTTTCATATGATTCCCATTTGATTATCGTTGTCCACCAGAATGAGACCTGAGGCCTTATCGGGACAAGAAATGGAGAATAGTTGGTGCCAAATTGAGAATAATCCCAGGCAGATCTTTTGATCAAAGATTGATTTTCCTCTAATCCCTTTTCTACATAAGTCTGATGTAAAAAATATGTATCGATTATGTCTGCTGTATGCAGTTTATCTTTTAGAACCAAAAGATTTTCTTTGTAATAAGGAAGATTGTAAAAACCGCCTTCTTCTTTGTAAAGCTTATAGCCTCTGGAAGCAAAATAAAGCATGCACATGCAAAGAATAACGATATTCTTTATTCTAAAACATTCAGTCAGAATATAGTCTAGTGAATAGATAGAAGCAAAAGCCATCAGAGCAATTGGATAACAATAATATCTTGGGTCTTGATGCGTAACATAACAGATGCCGAATAATGCAAAAACAGACAAAGCGATCCAGTAAACAAGCTCAATAGTTTTTTCTTTGTTCAGCTCGTTCTTTGTAAGTATCTTTAATAGTATCAAAGGTAATAAAACCAATGTAAAGAAGACGCGTTTTGCAGGCATTACCTCTGAAAAATGATGTAAATATCCGATGTATTTTACGAATGTCCTAAAGTCAACGCCATGGGCATATTGCCTGAAAGCTTCATCCATTTCAGGATGCCTGTTTAAAAGGTGGAACTTTCCTGCGAGTATAGGGAAAATGGCTGATCCGGTTGCAATGTAGTTCTTTAGAAAAATTAAAAGAGAAATTGAAATAAATAAAACAAAAATAATTGTTTTCTTCTTTTTATCAAAAAGAGATTTGATCTTTTCGATTAAGGATCTCTGTATAAATAATCCAAAAACAAAAATAAAGAACATCACAAAAATGCCCTGGTACTTATTGCTGGGAATAAAACTCAAGAATATCAGCGCCAGGAAAAACCTGCTGTTTGAATTATTTCTTCTGCTTTCAAGAAAGCAGTAACTAGAGACAAATATGAATGAAATGATTGCAGGATTAATGATCACCCATTTGTTGGCTCCGGAAAAATGAAAATGGTAATTGAAAAAAAGGAACATGCTTGCTGCAAGGCCGTAATATTTGTTGAATCGATAGCTTGTGTATCCAAAAGCAAGTATTAAAGCTATTACCCGCCAATATGTATTTATTAGTTGAGGAAAGAGGGTTTCTTTCGGATAAACAGATAGCCCTAGGCTGTAAAATACAGTATCAAATTGAGGTATGTAAAATCGTGCATCAATACCAGGGCTGCCGATGGTGCTTTTCCCATACGTGAGCCAGATCTTTTGAGTTAGCAGGTAAGTGGAATGCGAATCTACATCGACTAAAAAATAACAATTTCTATATATGAACAAAAGCAGCATTACAATAAAAACAAAAAATGGAAGGCTTATTGGGAAGCTCCTTGAAAAGAATAACTTCAGTCTTGAGCGAGTTCTTTCTTTAAAAAGAAACAAGAAATTAGCTGATACAGCTGCCCAGATAAATGGTTTTGAATAAAGACCCATAATCCCTAACAGCATAAGCGATCCATAAAGAATAATGCTTCCAATAAGAAGGGATTCTCCTAATGCTATGCATCTGTTCCCTTTTAGAGGGTCTTTTTCTGTTAAGTGAGAATAAAAGTATGATCCGGATATGAGAACGGATATCCAAAATACAACAAAAAGTCCAAATTGAATATGATTCATATTATTGGTTCGGCCTGTTTTGATATTTGATCACGGTCAATTCTGCAGGAAAGCCATAATCAAATTGTGTTTTTGTCGGGAACCTGTCAAATTTTACTGCATCTTTTGCATATTCTTCAACAGGCACGAAGACTAGCTTAGAATCTTTTACTATCATTATATAGTCAATTCCGTAAGTTTTTAAATCTCGAATGATAAGTTCCTCGCTAGCATAGGATGTCCATTTAATTATTGATGTCCACCATAAGGAGATCTGAGGCCTTATGGGAACAAGGAATGGAGAATAATTACAGCCAAATTGAGAATAGTCCCAGGCTGACCTTTGCACTTTATCCAGATTTTGTGCAAATCCCATCATTGCCCAGTTCTGATGAGTGAAGTATCTTGGGATAACATCTCCTGTATGTATCTTGTCTGTTAGGACTGCAAAGTTTTCTTTGACAGTCGGCAGGACGAAAAATCCTCCTTCAGCAAGAAAGATTCTGTGTCCCTGGGATGCAAGCAGTAATATAAAAGCGCACAGCACGAATTTGTTCCTGATACAAAAGACTTGGGTGACGACGAAATCTATTGCAAATATTGCAGCAAAAGTAAACACTGCTATAGCATAGCCATAGTATCTTGGATCCTGATGGGTAACTAAACATATACCCAAAAGGCATAAAGTTGATGTGGTTAGCCAGTAAAGAAGCTCCATGGTTTTATCCATGTTTATTGTCTTTCTTGTCCATAATCTTAAAATAATTAAAGGTGTCGAGATCATTGTTATAAAAACATATTTTGCCGGAATTATTCCAGCCCATATGAATAAAAATCCCACATATTTGAAGAATTGGTTTAAAGTGACACCTCTTGCATAAGCTCTAAATATTTGATCCATCTGAGGATGCCTGTTCAAAATGCCGAATTTGCCCGCAAATATTGGAAATGTCGGCAATTTTGTTGCGATCCAGTTCTTAATAAGGATCAAAGCTGCTACTGAGAAAAAACCGATCAAGAAGCACAGTCTTTTTTTGTTTAAAAATAATTCCTTTAACTGGTTCCAAGGAGACGGTTGAATAAATATTCCGATTATCAAAAGGAAGATAAATATATAAGCACTTTGATATTTATTGCTTGGAAGTTGGCTTAAGAATATTATTGCCAGGAAAAAACGGTTGAAATCCAGGTTTCTTCTGCTTTCCCAAAAACTGTATGTTGCGGCAAATATAAATGCAATAATTGCGGGATTCATTATTACCCAGTGATTCGCTCCTGAGACATAGAAATGAAGATTGAACATTAAGAACATGCCTGCTGCGAGGCCGTAGTATTTGTTAAACCTGTATGATGTGTATCCGAAAACCAGAATAAGACAAATGACTCTCCAGTATATATTTATCAGTTGGGGAAAAAGGGTTTCATTAGGATAAACGGAAAGGCCTAGTCCATAAAAGATCGTATCAAATTGGGGAATGAAAAATCTTGCGTCAATCCCTGGATCGGCAATAGTGCTCTTTTTAAATGTGAGCCAGAGTTTTTGTGTAAGAAGATAAGTTGAGTGTGAATCGACATCTACAAGAAAAAAGCAATTCCTGAATATAAACCAGACCATTAGAAGGATAAAAATTGTAAAAGAAAATGAGAATTTGAACTTTTCAATCTTTATAAGATCCCAGATCTGTCTGCGGGTATATTTGCTGAAAATAAAGAGGAAGTTAATAAGTGTTGCTCCCCATAAAAAAATTTTTGTGTATAAATGGCACATTCCAAGGATCATTATTGAAGCATAAAGAAGGGTGCTGCCTAAAAGAAGAGATTCGCCAAGAAACACTGATTTGTTCATCTTGAAAGAATCTCTATCTGATAGGAAATAATGAAGATAGACACCTGGGAGAAAAACTGAACCTAAAAAAACAAAAAACATGCCAAATTGAGCAAAGTTCATTTTGAGGCCTTTCTATGAGAATTGTGAATTAGTGTAATTTACAGATCAGAGATATTTCCTAAATCGCTGGGCTATTATATCAATAATTTGGTTAAGGTATATAAAAAAAATGAAGAATTTATTAGCTGATAATTTGGGTTGAAACCTTTTAGGGTTTGATGTATATTAAACCCTATTATAAATCTTTACATACTATTCTTAATACTATTAGGGAGAATCCTATGCTAAAACTAAGTGTATTAATGCCTGCCTATAATGAAGGAAAGACTCTTGAGAAAATAGTCGAAAAAGTTATAAAGCAAAAAGTGGAAGGTGTTTACGACCTTGAAATAATTATAGTTGATGACAGGTCTAAGGATAATACCCGCGCTATTATTGAATCTCTTAAAAATAAATACAAAGATAAGATAGTTCCTGTATTTCATGAAAAGAACATGGGAAAAGGAGCAGCTATTCGGACGGCTATTGATAAAATGACAGGAGATATCTGCATTATTCAGGATGCTGATCTTGAATATGACCCCTCAGATTACCCTCTTTTATTAGAGCCTCTTGTTGATACGAGGGCAGATTGTGTTTATGGCTCACGGTTTGTAGGTTCTCAATCAAAGAGAGTTTTGTTCTTCTGGCATTATTTGGGGAACAGATTTCTTACACTTTTGAGCAATATGTTCACAAATTTGAACTTGACTGATATGGAAACATGTTATAAAGCCTTTAAATGTGACATTTTAAAATCTATACCTTTACAGTGTAACAGGTTTGGTTTTGAACCGGAGATCACTGCCAAGATAGCAAGAAAGCGTTGCAGGATATTCGAAGTCGGTATCAGTTATAGCGGCAGGACTTATGAAGAAGGCAAGAAGATCACTTGGAAAGATGGTTTTGTTGCAATCTATATAATTCTTAGATATGGATTAATTAGAAACTATTAACGTGTAAGGTCGGCATTGAAAGAAGTTAGTTGTAATTATTGTGGTAGTAGTGATTATAAAGTCATTTATGGCGAAAAGCTTAGTGCTGTTGATGATAGCTGGGATTTTACATGTACAAATGACCATCATGGAGAGCATTATAGGGTGGTAAAATGTAATTTATGTGGATTATTTTATTCAAGCCCGAGGCCAGATGGAAAAAATCTTGAAGTTAATTATAATCTTGTAGAAGATAGTAATTATAAAAGTGAGATTGAAGGTAGAAAAAAAACTTTTCAGAGAAACTTAAAGAATGTATTGCGATTTAAAATAAAGGGTGATCTTCTTGATGTCGGTTGTGCTTTAGGTGTTTTTTTGGCAGAGGCTCAAAAAAAAGAGTGGAGTGTTTCAGGAATTGAGCCTTCAGAGTGGTGTGTCAACCAATGCAGGGAATTGTTTGATTTGCAAGATGTTGTGGTTGGTACTTATAGGAATTTAAGTTGTTTTGGTCGAAAGTTTGATCTTGTTACTATGTGGGATGTATTAGAGCATTTGGACGATCCTCTAGTTGCGCTTAAGAATTGTGCTGATGTATTAAATGAAGATGGCATTTTAGCTTTTTCCACGGTTAATATCGGAAGCATATATGCAAAAATTTTAGGAAAAAGATGGCCCTGGCTTATGAAAATGCATATTTACTATTTTGATAAGAAAACTATAAGGCAATACCTCAAAAAAATTGGATTTGAGATCTTAGAGATTAGACAATATAAACACACGATAAGTGCTGATTATCTCCTTTATAAATTGAAAAGGATTAATAAAATCTTATATTATACTGTTGTATTTATAAAAAGAATAATTTTTCTTGATAGAAATATATATTTGACGGTTTGTATGGGGGATTTTATGGAAGTATATGCAAGAAGGATTGAAAGAACAATATAGTTGTAAAGAATGAATAATTAATGAATGAGAATTAATATTGACAGGGAAAATAATGGATAAGCAGTATGCATCTTCGTGCCGAAAAACAGGAAAAAAGGTTAGCGTAAGAAGTAATGAAAGTCATGTTATTGCTGCGTGGTTACTTGTTGTTCTTTCACCAATATTTGCGATATTTTTTTCTTATATGTTCTCCTCTTGGTCTTGGGGTCTGATGGATGATATGGCAATATTAAATTCTGGAAATAATTTTGCTGAACGGGGATATTCTTATTTTGTGAGCTTGAGTCGCTGGGGTGTGTTTAGGCCTACATTTGTTTTACACTCGGCTTTTTTCTATACTGTTTTTGAAAGCTGTCCCAAAGGTTTCTATATATTTAAATTAGCTGAGATTTGTCTGTTGCTTTTTATTTGGGGGCATGTTGCATTTCAATTAACTAAAAAAAGATTGTCTTATGTTTTAGTCGGCGCAATAACACTTTCTTTTCATTATTTTTATGATACCTTCTTTTATCTTTCTTCTCATGAGTTTTTAGGGCTCATATTCTTGGGGATTTGTTTAGTGTTTTTGATTGAAGATATTAATATGGATTTGGATTCTAAGAATATTCTCAAGGATCGAAAGATAGGAACGCTCAATGTGTTTTCTTTCTTTTTTGGGATGGTTTTTCTTTTATGTTCTTTTGGAGCTAAAGAGACTTTTGTTTCTTGCGGAATTGCTGTTGGTATATCATATTTGTATCTAGCATTTAAAGCCCGAGAAAAAGGATGTTTAAAAGGTTTTCTTATAAAAGGAATGTTTGTAATAGCAATAACTGTTTCATATGCTTTAGGTTTGAAATATTTTATAAAATCTGCATATACTTCGGATTTTAGTTTTACAAATTTTGTAAGGATTGAGAACAATCTAATTGCATGGTTCAAAAAAGATTTTCTTAATCATTTGCCATGGGTGGTGTGGACAGCTATATTTATTTTTTTTGAAGGCAAAAAGGAATGCGGAATTAGAAAATATTTTTTAAATTTTTCATTTAATCAAAAATATGGAATATTCTTGGGATGTGTTTTATACGCTGGATTTCTACTGATGTTGTTGCCGTGGAATACGGTTAGTTATTATGCTGCCCCCATGGGATTGTTTTTTGCTTTTATAGTAACACTGTTGATTTGTGATTTTAATACTAGGCTAAATATTAAACTGCAATTTCTTATCATTATATTAGCAGTTTTTTTGAACCAGTTTGTTTGTCAATATGCGCTCCAAAGGGAGTCTTCTTATCAAAATGATACTATGAATTTAATGATATACATAAAAAATAATCCTATTTTCAAGAATAATATTGAAGATTATCGTATCTTTTCAAATGCCATGGAACCGGCATCAGCAATACCTTCAGTAATGAACAAGCTGTGGGATTTAAATATTAGTCACTTTCATTGGTCTATGAAAACAAATGATTACGAGAAAGAGAATATGAGGTATTATTTGTATTCTTCTAGGTTTCCGAGAGCGGATATTTCTGTTTTTAAAAATTGGAGTGTAATCTTTTATAGTAACAATTGGGTAGTTTATCGAAGGCCTTAAAAAAGAATTATTTTTTATGATATATTTTATGTTGCCTGTTTACAACGAAGAAGACAATATTAAAAAAACAATAGAAGAGCTGCGTTCTTTAATGAAAGGCAAGGATTATAAGATCGTTGCTGTCAATGATGGAAGTATAGATAATTCGCTTAAAATTTTAAATGAATTGAAAGGGAAAGATCTTGTTGTAGAAGGCTCTGTTGTGAATATGAATGTAGGCGCGGTTTTTTCTTTGGGGATAGATCGAGTTTTATCTGAGGCTAAAGACGATGATATTATGGTGATAATGGAAAGTGATCAGACAAGTGAAGTCGCTATAATAAAAGATCTGGTTGGCCCTGTGGAGAAGGATGCGGCTGATATTGTTATAGCTTCGCGTTATTTGAAAAGTGGCGGGTATGTTAATTTTCCTTTCTTGCGATTGATCTTTAGTTATTGTGCAAATTCTTTGATGAAGTTTTATTTTCCAATTCAGAACGTTATTGATTACACGATATTTTTTAGGGCATACAGGATTGGATTAGTCAAAAAGGCCACTGAACATTTTGGGAGGTTCGGCCTAATACAATCAAAGGGCTTTGTTGCTAACGCAGAGTTGCTTATTAAATTGTCAATTTTTACTAAGAAAATAAAAGAAGTGCCTTTTACTTATAATTATGGGAAGAAGATCGGTCAAAGTAAAATAAATGTTTTTAGGACGATTAATGAGTATTTTGTTCTGATAAATTATTTGAAGAGAATCTTCAATAAAGTCGAACGATAAAGAAATCTGATCATGGTATATATATTAGGCGTTAATATAGCAGAAACAAATTTGCAGAAAGCCTGTCAGAAAATTTCTGAATGGATAGACAACAAAGAAAAAAAATATGTTTGTATCGCGCCTGCTTCAACGATCGTTGATTGCCAGGAGAATGAGAGTTATAAAAAAGCTATTAATAGCTCAGGAATGACAACGCCTGACGGCATGCCGCTTGTATGGATAGGGAAGGCTAAGGGCGTGGATATAGAGCGTACTTATGGGCCGGACCTGTTACAGGCAATGAATAAGTTAAGCGAGGATAAAGGATATAGGAATTATTTTTATGGAGGGACTCAAGAGTCGATCGAATTGTTTGTGAGTAAGATGAAAGAGATGTATCCGAAGCTGAATATTGTTGGCTCGGTTGCTCCTCCGATAAGAAAGATAAATGAAATTGAAAGCGATGAAACTCTTTCTAAAATTAATGAAGCAAAACCGGATATTCTTTGGGTAGGATTAGGATCTCCCAAACAGGATTTTTGGATGTATAATCATAGGGAAAAACTTGATGCCAGTGTGATCATAGGTGTGGGGGCAGCTTTTGATTTTCTGGCTGGCATAAAAAAGCAGGCTCCTGTTTGGATGCAGCGTTCTGGGTTAGAATGGTTTTTCAGGCTTTGCAGCGAACCAAAGAGGCTGTGGCGAAGGTATTTGATCGGAAATTCAAAGTTTATTTTCTATCTGCTGAGAGATTGTTTAGTTGGTAAAAAAAGAGGTAAAGTGACAAATGGCGTATAAATATAAACAACAAGTTATAAGATTTGCATATACTCTAATTGATTTTTTCTGTATTTGTTTTTCTATTTATTTTGCATGTAAGCTCAGGCAGGCAACCTTGCCGTTTGAAATTACTTTTTCAAACATCTTTCTTGATCAATCTAACCCTTTTCGATTTTTATTTGTCTTTTGGATCGTTACAGCGATTTTATTTTTAAGTTCTAAAACATTGTATCAGACGAGAAGAGAGGTTCTTGAAGGTTTTGAGATCAGTTTGATATTGAGGTCTGTTATATTCTCAACCCTTGTTGTTATTGTTGCGATCTATGCTCTGAAGATCGAGGGGTTCCCAAGAACTGTTTTATTTGTAGGGGCAGCGTTTATTGCGCTTACTCTTTCGATATGGAGGGTTTTAAAGAGGTTTCTTGTTGAGTACATGGTTTCAAGAGGTTATAACAATTTCAATGCATTGATCATTGGAGCTGGAAAAGTTGGGACAATGCTGGCTGATGAAATTAAAAGCAGGCCGGGTTTGGGTATTAATATTGTTGGATTTCTTGACGATTTTAAGGAAAATGATCCCGAAGAAGATGGCCCTCATATTTTAGGTACTAGCGCGGATTTTGTTAAGATCGCAAGGCGTGAGTTTGTCAGTAAGATCTATATTGCTACACACAGTGAAGGCAAAATATTTATGAAGTTATTGAAGCAGGCCAATGATATGGGGATTGCTGTTCGAGTTGTACCTCAGGGCTTTGAATTGATGAGCGGTGAGTTCTTTAAATATAATATAGGAATAGTGCCGATACTTGAATATTCTAACGGGGAAAGATTTCACAGGCAGTTTGGGAAAAGGCTGTTTGATTTTGTTTTGGCATCTATTTTGTTGCTTTTGATGTCGCCTGTTTTTATTTTCTTGGCAGTTATGATCAAAATGGATACGCCAGGTCCGGTATTTTATCTCTCAAAGCGTTTTGGCAGAGGTGGAAAGAAGTTTAATATGCTGAAATTCAGGAGCATGGTAAGTGATGCGGATGCAAAATTAAGTGATTATTTGGATCAGAATGAAGCAGATGGGCCGATCTTCAAAATCAAAAAGGATCCCAGAATAACAAAGCTCGGAGTTATTTTAAGGCGCTACAGTTTAGATGAACTGCCTCAGATCATTAATGTGATCAAAGGTGACATGAGCCTAGTTGGGCCGCGCCCGCTTCCAATTGAGCAGATCAGGAAGGAAGATTTGAGGCAATTAATGCGGCTAGAAGTCAGGCCTGGAATAACAGGCCTTTGGCAGATCAGGGGACGAAGTGACATTTCATTTGCCCGACTGGTTAAATGGGATATGTGGTACATTAATAATTGGTCATTCTGGCTGGACTTCAATATTCTTTTACAAACAATACCTGTGGTTCTTAAAGGTAAGGGTGCTTATTAAGAGCCTTCTTAAGATTTATTATTTTTATGAAAATAGATTATTTTATTGAAAAATTAGATGTGGCGATAAGGTTCTTCTTTTACGTGCTGATATTTTGGATACCTTACAGCAACGCTGCGATAGAAAGCAGCTTTGGTTTTTGCTTTTTCTTTTGGATGATAAAAAGGGTCTTGATCTTTGTCAAAAGTGACAAGACTGGCATGAATCTTGGTTGTAAGGCATTAATGTTTCTTAAAGCTTTTAAACCAATTTGTAGCGGGATAAATAGGCCCATTTATTATTTTTTACTTGCTTGTGTCTTTTCTGCGCTTTGGAGTGTTTCTCCTGCAATCTCTGCATTTAGTTTTTTTGCAAAAACATTAGAAGTTTACCTGATATTTTTTGTAATAGTCGAGGTTTTCACGGATAAAAAGCAGGTTTTTATTGCTCTGGGGGTATTGACATTTACTGCTTTCTCAACAGTAATTGACAGTTTTATTCAGCATTATATTACATTTAGGGATATTTTTAATGGACAGGAAGCGTTTAATAACGACAGGGCGACTGCTGCATTTAAAACTGCTAACAGTCTAGGTGCATATCTTGTTGTTGCTATTCCAGTTGTTCTTTCAATGGCTTTCCAGAGATCTAAGAAATTTTTATTCAGATTATTATTAATGATAATAGTTTTCTGCATGTGTTGGTCGTTGTTGATTACTTATTCGCGAGGTGCGTGGGTGGCGGCTTCGGTTGCTGTTTTGTTCTTTGTCTTATTTTCTGTTATCAAAAATAAGAAGTTGGTCAGTGTTGGTTTGTTGTTTGTTATTGCAATTCTGGTAATCAGTTTATTTGTAGGATTAAGGATGAAAAAGAATTTTGGCTCAAAAGAATTGAATAGGGCAAATACTGTTGCATGGAGAGTTGGTGTTTGGAAGGAAAGTATTGAGATGATAAAGAATAAGCCGTTTTTGGGATATGGGATAAATACATTTGCAAATGAATTTCAGAAATTTAGAAAGATTCCATCGGCAAATCCTACTTATGCTCATAACTGTTACATTCAAATAGCAGCAGAAACCGGATTATTGGGTTTGATCTGTTTTTTGTGGATCATTATTAGCATATTTAAAAAAATTACTCATTCAATATCTGTGCGTTTGATGGGTAGCAATAACTTAAGGATAGTCAGTGTTGGGATAGCTGCTGGAATATTCGGATTACTTTTTCACAGTTTCTTTGATACGGATCTTTATTCACTTCAATTATCAATGTTCTTATGGTCGATGATAGCGCTTGAAATGGCAATTTGTAATATTTTAATAAAAGACGAAAAAGATAAAAGAGATATATCTAGTATTACTACGAAATGATGATCAATTAATTACGCGGTGCTGATAATAAGCTTAACTGCCATTGCCGTTAAGTTGGCACATCAGCACCTTATCGGTGATTAGCTTTGCTAATCACCTGGGAGATAATAATGGCAAAAAGAAAACGCGCATTAATTACAGGAATAACAGGCCAGGATGGTTCATACTTGACAGAGTTCCTGCTTAAAAAGGACTATGAGGTTTATGGCCTTATTCGAAGATCTTCATCCTTCAATACGAATAGAATTGATCATATCTACCAGGACCCTCATGAGAAAAATGTAAGGCTTAAGCTGGTTTATGGGGATCTTAATGATGCAAGTTCATTGAACAGGATCATCAAGACAGTAAGCCCTCATGAGATCTATAATCTTGGCGCGCAAAGCCATGTCAGGGTCAGTTTTGATGTTCCGGAGTACACCGGAGAAATTGTTGCTCTTGGGACGACAAGGTTACTTGAAGCTATCCGTGATTCAGGTATCAAAACTAAGTTCTATCAGGCATCAAGTTCTGAAATGTATGGAATGACCGATGATAAAATGCAAAGCGAGAAAACTCCTTTTTATCCGCGCAGCCCGTATGCTGCAGCAAAGATATATGCTTATTGGATGACAGTAAACTACAGAGAGGCTTACAATATGTTTGCCTGTAACGGCATATTGTTCAATCATGAATCTCCGAGGCGAGGGGAAACCTTTGTTACAAGAAAGATCACTATGGCATTGGCGAGGATCAAACACGGGGTTCAGGAAAAATTATATTTAGGAAATCTGGATGCAAAAAGGGATTGGGGATTTGCCGGTGATTATGTCGAGGCAATGTGGTTAATGCTGCAGGCAGATAAGCCACAAGATTTTGTTATTGCCACCGGAAAGACATACTCTGTCCGTCAATTTTTAGAAGAGGCTTTTGGATATGCCGGGCTGGATTGGAATAAGTATGTTGAGATAGACAAAAGATATTTTCGGCCGACAGAAGTCAATTATTTGCTGGGAGACAGTACGAAGGCGAGAAAGATACTTAAATGGAAGCCTAAGGTTGACTTCAAAGGCTTGGTTAAGATGATGGTTGATTCTGATATGAAGCTGGTTGAAAAAGAACTTTACGGTGAAAAAGGGGTAAAGGCTTGATAGAAGGTAAGCAGGAAAATTTGATCAAACAGGATAAGGTAGAAAAGAATTTTGACGCAAAATATCTTTTGGTGCTGGTGATCCCTTTAATTGTTCTGGTATTGGCTTTAATGATGAAAAAGGCAGTAGGCCCGTATTGGCTTGGTCCGAATTCCGATCCGGCATACCAATATCTTATAAATTCCCTTCATGTTCTTGAGGGAAAAACCCCCAGCCATTTCGAACATCCGGGGACAACTCTTCAGATATTAGGGGCAATCGTTATTAAGTCGTTTCACATTTTTGATGATAATTCCACGATCATCAGAGCTGTGTTAACTGATCCTGAAAGTTATTTAAACGCAATTTTTCTGTCGATGATAATTCCTTTTATTTTGATATTGTTTGGAATTGGCTTGTATTGCTATTCAAAGTCGAAAAGTATAATGTTCGCATGTTTGATACAGTCAACAGGGCTTGTGTTTTGTAAATTTTATAATATTCATATAGTAATGCCTCCGATAGTTAATATCAGCCCGGAGATGCTTATTATAATTGCCAGTTATCTTTGCGCGTTTTTAGTGCTTAAACTTTATTTTAAAGGAAGTAAAAATTGTTTATGGGAATCTATTGCTTTTGGGGTTGTTTGTGCCTTGGGCTTTATAAGTAAGACAACATTTATGCCGTTGCTACTTTTGCCTATTGTGCTCTTGCCTGGATTAAGGCAAAAGCTTATTTTCTTTATTGCTTTTATTTTCTCTTCAATAGCTTTTACTCTTCCGGCAAGAGCGGTGTATTTTAAAATGCTTTACGGATTTAAAGGGCTGGCTATTCATAAAAATAAATTTGATTATTCCGCAGCAGCAGAAAAAAGCTTAATTGATATTGATCAAATGATCACTAATTTTATTTCTATTCTCAAATTCAAGCCATTTTGGGTAATTGCCGTTTTTGCATCAGTAATAGGAATGATCATTTATTCTGTTTTGAGGCAAAAAGATACTTTTGGCGATCCTGAAAAGAACAAAAGGATCTTTAAATATATTTTAACGATTACGCTTGTTTCTTTAGGACAGATATTTATAGTGTCAAAGCATTATGGCGCACACTATTTAATTCCAGCGATAAGCCTGCTTGGCATGCTTTTGGGATTTTATTATTTAGCTGTTCGTGAAAGTGGCATAAAGAAAAGTATTATTGCGTTTCTTTTGATCGCAGGTATTGGCGTCCAAACAGCGCAGGCATTTGTTCATTATAAAAATTTATCAGCGCTTGATAATGATCTTTTTGAGTTTTCCACTAAGGTTCATGAGAAGTATGATAAGTGCCAGATAATCGAGTATTACCGTTCATCTTCAAAGAAGTTCGCTTTGTTTTATGGGGATTCATGGGGAGGCAAAAAAGAATATTCGCAGCTCCTTAAACAAATGTATCCGGGCTCATATTTCTACCTCTCATGGGATAAGGATTTTAGGGCATTTGATAAGATCATGCGTCTTGATTCTATTGATCTTAAGATTAATTGCGTTATGGCTTTTGGCAGCCGTGGAGAAACATTCGACGGGTTTGTTGATGTTCAAGAGATAGAATTTAGCAGGGATGAAGGTATTTCAAGAATTAATAAGATCGCTTCCACTGAGGCAAGGCTCATGTTTTATGCCGCAAGACGTTTTGAGGCAGAAAAACAATATGACAAGGCATTTTATGCGGCATATAATGCTATGCAGGCAGGGATCCCCAATATAAACCAATATGTATATGAATTAGGAAGTAAATCTGGGGTCATAGGGAGATAACAATGAGATCTTGGAATGATAAAAAAGTGATTGTTACCGGCGGTGCGGGATTTCTGGGACAGGTACTGGTTGAGAACCTGAAGAACCGCGGGGCAAAAGAAATCTTTGTGCCTAAAATAGAAGAATATGATCTTAGAAAATTAAGCGCTATCAAGAAAATGTATAAGAAGGCAAATGCGGATATTGTGATACATCTTGCTGCTGTTGTAGGAGGAATCGGAGCCAACAGGGAGAATCCCGGAAAATATTTTTATGATAATCTGATCATGGGCGTTCAGCTTTTAGATGTTGCAAGGCATGTCGGCATAAGCAAATTTGTTTCTATCGGAACGATATGTGCTTATCCAAAGTACACAAAAGTGCCTTTTAAAGAGGCTGACCTTTGGAATGGATATCCAGAGGAGACAAATGCACCTTATGGCCTGGCAAAGAAGATGCTTCTTGTTCAATCGCAGGCATACAGAGAACAATATGGATTTAACTCTATTTTTCTTCTGCCGGTTAACCTTTATGGCCCGGGTGATAATTTTTCTCCGAAGTCATCTCATGTAATCCCAGCGCTTATTAAGAAATGCATTGATGCCAAGGTAGAAGGGAAAGATGAGATCGTGGTTTGGGGCACAGGAAAAGCAACTAGAGAGTTCCTTTATGTTGATGATGCAGCCCGCGGCATTATTTTGGCGACTGAAAAATATAATAAGTCTGACCCGGTCAACCTTGGTGCCGGTTTTGAGATATCGATCAAAGACCTTGTTGATTTGATAGTCAAGCTTACTGGATTTAAGGGTAAGGTAGTATGGGATAAAACCAAACCTGATGGACAACCGAGAAGATGCTTGGATACCAGCAGGGCTAAGAAGGAATTCGGGTTTGTTGCAAAAACAAAATTTGAGGCGGGATTGAAAAATACTATAAGCTGGTATAAAAGGCAAATAGCATAAAGAACTTCTATTTCTTAAGTGGTTGATCCTCAGGTGTTTGAGGATTGGCCTTTTTTTATGCTTTACAAATTGCTTAGTCTTGTGTATGCTCTGTGTCTAATTCACATAAAATATTTATTGATTACGCTCACACGAGCCTTTTGGGGCTCAAGTTCGCTTAAATCAATAAATATTTTATCGCAGAAAATAGTATAAATTTTTTTATTTGTGTAATTCTAATAAGGAGAGTTGGTGTTTTATGCTTTCGGTAAATGATGTATCATTGCAATTTGGAAAGAGGGTTCTTTTTTCAAATGTAAATATTGTTTTTACGACAGGCAATTGTTATGGGCTAATTGGTGCTAATGGTTCAGGGAAGTCTACGTTCTTGAAGATCCTTTCGGGCGAAATAGATTCAACAACGGGCAGTGTTTCTGTTCCTCCTGGCAAGCGTATTTCTGTGCTAAAGCAGGATCAATTTGCCTTTGATCAATATACGGCCCTGCAAACAGTCATTATGGGGCATGAAAAGCTATACAAGATCATGAGTGAGAAAGATGCACTTTATGAAAAACCTGATTTTAATGATGAGGACGGAATTCGTGTTTCAGAGTTGGAACATGAGTTCACAGAGCTGGATGGCTGGAATGCGCAGTCAGAAGCAAGTAAGCTTCTAAGCGACCTTGGATTGACTGAATCAGCTCATGATACTCAAATGAGCAAGCTTGAGGCTTCACAGAAGGTGCGCGTCCTGCTGGCTCAGGCATTGTTCGCTAATCCGGACGTTCTTTTATTAGATGAGCCTACGAACCATCTTGATGTTGAAACTTGTATGTGGCTAGAGGAGTTTTTGTGCAATTTTGAAAATACTGCAATTGTTGTCTCTCATGACCGCCATTTTCTCGATAAGGTTTGTACTCATATCGCGGATATTGATTATAGTAAAATAAAATTATATTCAGGCAATTACAGCTTTTGGTCGGAATCAAGCCAGCTTGCATCAAGACAGCGTTCTGAGGCTAATAAGAAGATAGAAGAAAAGCAAAATGAGCTTAAAGAATTTATCGCAAGATTCAGCGCGAATGCATCTAAGTCAAGGCAGGCGACAAGCAGGAAAAAGATACTTGAAAAATTGACCATGGAAGATATCAAGCCTTCGTCAAGAAAATATCCATACATTGGCTTTGAGCAGGAGCGTGAAGCAGGCAACGATATCCTCCATATTGATTATCTTTCTAAAAAGATAGAAGGCCAGGTCATGTTCGATAATTTAAATATAAATGTGGAGAAAGGTGACAAGATAGCTTTTGTAGGCCCTAATGATAAAGCAAAGACCACTTTGTTTGAAGTCTTGGCAGGCAAGATTAAGGCTGATCACGGGTCATTCAAATGGGGGGCATCCACGAGATTTTCCTATTATCCGAAAGATAACACCGAGTATTTTAATGTTGATTACAGTATCGTAGATTGGCTTAGCCAGTATACAAAAAGCAATGATGAAAATTTTATACGCGGATTTTTAGGACGCATGCTTTTTACCGGAGAAGAGTCATTAAAACCTGTTAATGTGCTATCGGGTGGTGAAAGGGTCAGATGTATGCTTTCCAGGATGATGCTTGCCCAACCAAACATTCTTATTCTAGATGAGCCTACCAATCACCTTGACCTGGAATCGATCACTGCATTGAACAAAGGCCTGGAAAAGTTCAAAGGAACGATCCTTTTCTCGTCTCATGATCACACTCTTGTTGATACAGTAGCAACGAGGATCATTGAGCTGGCTCCAAAAGGTTATATTGATCGTGCCCACACGACTTATGATGAATACTTATCCAATACAAATATCAAAGAACAACTAAAAGATTTATATTCTTAAAAATTCCTTAGTTTTGTTATAATAAGGAAAACTTAATGGAAGTTGTTTTTTAACCAGGAGGATAATATGACAGATGCAAAAGAGAGCAAAAAAAATTGTAAATGTTGTTTACTGCTTGGTTTTGTTATCGCTTTACTTGGTATTACCGCTGATCACATAGGTATTGGTGGCGGTATGGGAGTCGGATTAAAGCAAGGTGCAGTTATTATTGTTGGCCTTGTTATATTTATTTTCGGCTTTATGCCTTGTAAATTTGATAAATTTTGTAAATGCAATAAAGATAAATCATAGGATTTATGTTCTAAGGGGATAAAAGCTATGTCGCTAATGCCAAGGAATTGGATATTGCGTGAGTTATTGATATTTGCTGTTTTTCTTTCTGTTGCGATTGTTCTGTTCTTTGTCGGAATAATAGGCCGCATTTATTTTCTTCCTGCCTTAGCGGTACAGTTGGTCCCGATCCTTTATATTTTTTATTTGTTCGTAAGGACTATTGTCGCAATTGTTCAGTCTTTTTTAAAGATGGGAAATAAGACCGTTCAAGCACAAGGGTCAGAATGCAGCAGTAGTGGAAGTGTTTGCAATGTTTTTAAGCTTATCGGAAAAGTAATTCTTAGTATATCCTGGATTATTATTTTAATTGTTTTAGGTGAAAAGCTGGTTTATAGGGGATTTACCTGGGATATCACTCCATATGGCGCCTGCCTGGTTCTTTTAATACTCTATGTGAAAAAGTAATAGGTAAATAGGTGACACATTTGCCACCTATTTACCTGCATTTGTCTTTCCTTCCTAGTTGTGTTATACCTTCAGCATATAAATATGTTAACTATTAGTAGAAATATGGTTTTATTATGAAGATATCAACACATTTTAGAAAATTTGTATCAGTTTTGATAGTATTTGCGTTTTTATCTGTTCAAATTTTACCTGCGGCATATGCTCAGGTTGCACTTTATCAAGCTCAAAGTTTATTAGGGCTTCCAAGTGTTGGCACCCTTGTTGGATTGAGTGATCTTTTTGAACCCGCCTCTATAAAGGCAGTTGAGATCAATCCCAGTAACCCGTTAGAGTTTAATTTTATTATTAGCAAGGGTGATGAGGTCCTTGATGATGATGAAAAGCAGGTAAAATATAATAAATTGATCAAGTATTTTCTTGCATCTTTAACTATTCCCGAAGATCAGATGTGGGTTAATTTATCCCCGTATGAAAATGATCGTATTATTCCGGAAAAATTCAGTTATACCGAGATGGGCCGCGACCTTCTTGCTCAGGATTACCTGCTTAAACAGATAACGGCGTCCTTGCTGAATCCTGATGAAAAAATAGGCCGTAGTTTTTGGGACAGGATATATGATCTGGCTTACGAAAAGTATGGCACTGAGGATATTCCCATTGATACTTTTAACAAAGTATGGATCGTTCCGGATGAGGCGCTTGTTTACGAGGAAGGTAATGTCGCATATTTGGTCAAAAGCCATTTGAAGGTCATGTTAGAGGAAGATTATTTATCACAGCAAAATAATCAGAAAGAACGATTGTCTTCAGATGAGGATTTGTTAGCGATAGATAAACAGGAGAATGCTAAATCAATAATCAGGGAAATTATTATCCCGGAGCTAGAAAAAGAAGTAAATCACGGCAAGCATTTCGCCCTTTTAAGACAAATTACAAATTCATTGATCCTTGCGACTTGGTATAAAAAGACCTTAAAGGAAAGTCTGTTGGGTAAAGTTTATGTCGATAAGGCAAAGGTTGATGGAATAGATATCGAAGATAAAACAATAAAAGAAAAGATTTACAACCAGTATGTTGAAAGTTTTAAGAATGGTGTTTTTAACTATATTAAAGAAGAATATGACCCTTCAACTCAGCAGATCATACCTAGAAAATATTTTAGCGGAGGGTGGAACGGGAATGATTATGAACGTATTACTGAAGTAACAAAGGATCGTCAGAGGATACCTGAAGAATATTTTGCTGGCATTAGGGGGGAGCTTAACAGTTCCAATCTTGATAATACAAAGGTGATCTTAAATGATGATCTTAGCCCCGTAAATGATAAAAAAGATCCAGTAGACACTTCTATGCTGGGTAATATTTATATCCCGAATGTTACCAAGAATATAAATGCTCTCTCAGGTGAGGAATTTTCGTTAAAAATAAGCATTGAAGGTGAAGATAAAGATATTTCTGAAAGTATAATTCTTCATTCTAATCTGGGTGGGGCATGGGTTTCAAAAAAAGGGGTTGTTGAAAAGCTGGGGTATAGAGATGGTAAAAATGAATATCAGGTTAAATTAAGAATAGAAACAGATGCTGCTTATGAATTTGCCTACACATTTGCGATTGAGCAAAATGATGGCAGCATGATGTGGATTAATGATCCTCGCGGTGAAAGACAATATGTGGAAACAGATGGTATTGTCAGAGTTGCTCCTCGTTTTGAAGGGCGCGCAGCCGCAATCTCAATGGAGTTCTCTGCTGTTGCCAAGAGGGCCGGACTTGGTGATGCTGTTTATGAAAAATTTGTTGAGTTAGCAAAATCAACTGATGAATCAACCAGGCCGGTTGTTGTTGTCCCCAGGTTTAAGGGAAGATCAAAACAATTGAACTATGATAAATACATTTGGACGGATGTTGAGGGTTTTGAAGAAATAGTTGGGTTTAAAAAAAGAGCGAATGTCACTGTTACTGCGCAGAAAACAATTATTGATGGCGTGGAAGTTTATGCTTTAAATGTCGATGATGTAAGTTTGTTCAATGATCTTTATCAGAATAAAGATAATGAGTTTTACGAGTCGGTTATTTTATCTAAAGCTGGCTTAATGCTATTGAAAAAGCTAGGACTAAACGAGCAACTGGATGTTGTTGAAGCTCATGATCATCATACAGCCTTGGTCTCGCTTTATATGAGAAGCATATTTAAGGACGATTTTAAGGATGTTGCCAGTGTATTTGCAATAAACAATATTGGTTATCCTGGAGATTACAATACTGATCTGGCTGAAGAATTGGGCTTGCAAGAATTTCCGGAAATTGAAGAGTTGCTTTATATCCCTAATAAAGAGTACAAAAGGGAGATCCAGCTTCTTGCCGGTGCAGTCGGCATTTTAGGCCCAGGTAATTATGCAACTACCGTGAGCCCTACATATGCACAGCAGGTTATTAATACGCCTTTTGGTTTTACTTCAGATACACGTCTTAAAGCAGCGGGAAAGTATTTTTTAGGAATTATGAATGGCGTAAGCGTTGAGCTTTGGAATCCAAAAACGGATAACAAAATTCATGTAAATTATTCGATAAATGATGGAATTGACAGTGTGTTAGAAGCGCGATCGCAAAATAAAAGATCTATTCAGGAATATTTTTCAAATAAGAAGAATGATGGATCTTATTATGGAAATTTAGAGGTCGGTTCTCAAAGAATGCTTTTAGGCACAAATGCCCGCCTGGTAAAGCAGAAACAAATGGATATTCTGCCGCAGGTGATTCAAAAGGCAAAAGAAACCAAGCTTCCGATTGACCTGGTGGTTTTAGGGGATGGAGAAGATAATGAGAAATGGATAGTTGATGAGATCAAAAGATTGGCGCAAGAGACTTCAGATGATGTATCAATTGACATAAATGTTGTTTATTCTCCTTTTGACGTGGATATAGAAAGAATGCTTCTTTCTGGTATTGATGCTCTTTTGATGCCTTCTGATTTTGAGCCGTCTGGTCTTGGGCAATTAAAAGCTTTGTTATACGGGGCTATCCCGATAGTAAGATGGACAGGTGGATTGATAGACAGTGTAATTGGCGAAGGGTCACCACAGCAGACAGGTTTTGGATTTTACGGGGCAGATAGGACATTTGCAAATCCATGGGAAGATAATTATCGACGTGATCATAATGCGCAGGAATTTTTCAATACAATAATGCGGGCTAACAGGGTTTATAATGAAAATTCAGGGCTTTGGAAACAAATCGTTGAAAATGCTATGAATGAAGATGTCGGGTGGAAAGAAGGAGTAAAGAACCATAAGGTTATTTACCAGCTTGCGAAAGAAGACCTTAATCCTCAAGAAATATTACAGCTTAATGCTGAATTTACATATGCAGATGCTGCTATTCTCGGTTTAAACAGGATAGATCAGACCGATGATGAAAATTTAGCAACAAGGGAACAGAATGTTGGTGGTATCGATTTGAATCCTTTGAATATTAATTTTAAGATAAAGCGGGATGATCATAATATCCCGTTTCCAATTGAATTTCAGGATATTGAAAACCTCGATATACGCGGATTCACACCTGTAATAATCAATATCACTCCAGTAACGATCCTGCCGATCTTGTTTGGAAAAAATACCGGATCTAAAGAGGTTCTTGAAGTTAGCTTAAATTAGCCTATACGTTAAGATCAAAACAACAAATATGTGATGCCTGCCATCATTTTATTAGCTATTTATTTACCTATTTGACAAATCAAGATTATTAGATATAATACATCCCATCTGAAAAAAGTATATTATTAATAGTATTTAATATATGGGGGAGAAATGGCTAAACTAAATGTAAAAGATTTGGAATTAAAAGGGAAAAAAGTAATAATTCGCTGTGATTTTAATGTTCCGCTGGATGATGATCTGAACATTACTGATGATATGAGAATCCAGGGAGCGCTTCCGACATTGAAATATGTTTTAGCGCAGGGGGCGGCAAAAATGATCCTAATGAGCCATTTTGGACGCCCAGAAGGCAAGGTTGTTGAAAACATGAGGCTTACCCCTGTTGCAAAAAGGCTTAAAGAATTGTTAGGTGAAGATGTTTTGATGCTTAAAGATTGTATTGGTGATGATGTAAAAGCTGCTATTGCCAAGAGTTCAGCGAGAGTTATAGTTCTTGAGAATCTGCGCTTTCATAAAGAAGAAACAAAAAATGATCCTGCATTTGCCAAGCAATTAGCCTCATTAGCTGATGTATATGTAAATGATGCATTCGGAACAGCGCACCGTGCACATGCTTCAACAGAAGGCATTACAAAATACTTAAAGTCAGCTGCCGGTTTTCTTTTAGAAAAAGAAGTAAGTTATTTAGGTAAGGCCGTTGAAAATCCTGACAAGCCATTTGTGGTTATATTAGGCGGGGCAAAGGTTTCGGATAAGATCCTGTTGATAGAGAACCTTCTGAAGAAAGCTGATTCAATTCTTATTGGCGGTGGAATGGCTTATACGTTTCTCAAGGCACAAGGAAAGAATGTCGGTAACTCACTTCTTGAAGCGGATAAGATCGGTATTGCAAAAGACCTTCTGGCTAAAGCAAAAAAAGTTGGCGTTAATATCGTTTTATCATCTGATTTTATGGTTGTTGATAATTTTGATAACAAAGATAGCCTGAAGTTAGTGACAGATATCGAAGATGGATGGGAAGGATTGGATATAGGTCCGGCAACAATAGCGAAGTTCAAGGCAGTGCTTGCAAGAGCCAAGACAGTTGTATGGAATGGGCCAGTTGGTGTTTTTGAAATTGATGAATACGCTAAAGGAACAAAAGAAATCGCTGAATATCTTGCAACGCTTAAAGGTGTTACAACGATCGTTGGCGGCGGTGATTCTGCAGCTGCAGTAAGCAAATTTGGCGTTGACGATAAGATGACTCACATCTCAACAGGTGGCGGGGCATCATTAGAATATTTAGAAGGTAAGGTCTTGCCTGGAATAGCGGCGCTTACAGACAAATAAATTAGTAAAGGAGAAGAGTATAATAATGAGAAAACCAATTATTGCCGGGAATTGGAAGTTAAATAAAACGATAGATGCGTCTATTGAACTTGTAACATTGTTAAAAAGGGAACTTAGCGATGTTGATGAGGTTGATATAGTGGTTTGTCCTGTGTTTACATCACTTTCTGCGATCAATGATGTTATATTGGAATCAAATATCGATATGGGTGCACAAAACCTGTATTGGGAAGATTCAGGCGCTTTTACAGGTGAAGTTTCTGCGCCATTGATCAAAGATGCCGGTTGTAAATATGTAATTATTGGCCATTCTGAACGAAGGCAATTTTTTGGTGAAACAAACCAGACAGTCAACAAAAAGATCAAAGCAGCATTAGCATCGGGCCTATTGCCTATTGTTTGTGTCGGCGAGGTATTAGAGGAAAGAGAAACAGGAAAGACATTCGATGTTGTTAAAACACAAGTAACTCAATCATTGGCAGGATTTACACCTGACGAACTATCAAAACTTATTATTGCTTATGAACCGGTTTGGGCTATTGGGACCGGGAAGACAGCAACTCCACAACAGGCACAAGAAGTCCATAAATTCATCCGTGGAATTATCGCTGAGATCGGGAATGATGAAATCGCTGCTGCTTTGAGAATTCAGTATGGAGGAAGTGTTAAGCCTGATAATATAAAAGAATTAATGTCTCAAGAAGATATTGATGGTGCGCTTGTCGGCGGAGCAAGTTTGAAGCCGGATTCGTTTATTGCTCTGGTTAAGGGTGCCTTATAATCACTTAAGTGTTTGAATAAAGGATAAGGAATCGTATTATGGAAGGATTAATGTTTTTTGTACATGTTATTACATGTGTTTTGATCATCGCAGTTATTTTGATGCAGTCAGGAAGAGGCGGGGGGTTAACTGAAGGTTTTGCATCTGCCGAATCGATGTTTGGCGCGCAAACAAATGAGTTCATGATCAAGGCTACAACAGTTCTGGCAGGGGTCTTTCTGGTTACTTCTTTAACATTGGCTGTGCTTTCAGCTAAAAAAGAAGTTTCTGTTATGGCAAAAAGAAATGCCCAGAACCTTGCAGATAAGACTGTCAAAACTATTGCAAATACACAAGAATAAAGAATAGGGGGCAAGTCTCGACTTGCTTCCCTATGCAAGATGCTTTTTTTATTCCTCGCAATGAAGTGTTTTGTTGTTTGCGCTCATGTGTACTTTTATTTTACGAAAATAATAAAGGTGTAGTCAAGTCGAGACTTGACCCCTATACTATGCACAAAAATAAGAAAAAGAATTTTCTCTCTTCGATCTGCTTGTTCGCATTCTTTTCCATTCTTGGTTCAATTATCTCTTCAAATGTTTTCGCTGATGTTCCTAATGATAAATATGGCGGGACTCTTGTCCTGTCAACAACGAGCGATCCAAAGTCATTCAATGATATTCTAGCCAAGGAAACCTCAACGACGGATGTAACTAATATGTTGTTCGAAGGTTTAACCAGGACCAATGGCATTACAGGCGAGGTTGAGCCTAACTTGGCGCAAAGCTGGGATGTATCAAGTGACGGGCTGATTTGGACCTTTCATCTTCGTGATGATGTTCTTTGGTTTGACGGAAAGCAATTCACCGCGGATGATGTTGTCTTCACATTCAACGACCTGATATACAATGAAACAGTCCCTAACTCGGCCAGCGATATTTTCTCAGTTGACGGAAATAAATTCAACGTGGAAAAAGTGGATGACCTGACGGTCAGATTTACCCTGCCTGTTAAGTTTGCGCCCTTTTTAAGAAGCATGGGGCAGTCGATCCTGCCAAAGCATAGGCTTAAAAACGCTGTTGATGCCGGAAAATTCAATTTTACATGGGGTATAGATACGGATCCGAAAGAGATCATCGGCACGGGTGCATATATTTTGACTGATTATAAGCCTGGGCAAAGGCTCATGTATAGAAGAAATCCGAATTACTGGAAAAGATCGGATTCTGGTGACCGACTTCCATACATTGAAAAGGTCGTTTATTTGATCGTGCAGAGCCAGGATGTTGAGTTGTTAAAGTTCCTTGATGGTGAGCTTGACGCTGTAGCAATACGTGCGCAGGATTATCCTCTTGTGAAGCCTAATGAAAAGAGGGGCGATTATGAAGTCTTGGACATTGGGCCCGCATTTGGTTCAAATTTTATTTTCTTTAACCAGAACAGAGGGACAAATGCTCAAACTAATAAACCGTATGTTGAAGATTATAAACTGGAATGGTTTACCAACGTTGAGTTTAGGAAAGCTGTCGCGCATGCTATTGATAAACAGAGGATCGTTGAAATGGTAATGAACGGATTCGGCTATCCCCAATATTCCTCAATGAGCCCCAGCGCGGGATTTTATTATAATCCTGATGTTACGGAATATGATTATGATCTTGATAAGGCAAGAGCCATTTTGAGATCCCAGGGATTTATTGATAGAGATGGTGATGGTTATTTAGAGGATACAAAAGGAAATGTTCTTGAATTTAATCTGTATACAAACGGCGGTATGGGTGATCCGAGGGTTTTAATAGCTTCTATAATTCGTTCCGATCTGCAGGCTATTGGAATGAAGGTGAACTTTCTCGTATTAGAGTTTAATAATATAGTGAGTAAATTGACATCCACTTATGAGTGGGAGGCGGTGGTATTAGGGCTAACAGGAGGCATAGAGCCTCATTTTGGAAAGAATGTCTGGGATTCCAAAGGAAACCTTCATATGTGGTACCCTCGTCAGGAATCACCGGCAACAGACTGGGAAGCCAGGATAGATGAGATATTCAATCAAGGAGTGCAGGAATTGGATGAGAATAAAAGGAAGCAGTTGTATGATGAGTTCCAGAGGATCATTTCACAAAAGCTTCCTATGATCTATACAGTATTATCATCTCGGTTATATTCGGTAAGGAATAAGTTTGAAAATCTAAACCCGACCAAGTTTGGCGGATTGTTCCATAATTTGGATGAATTGATAATTAGGGAAGAATACAGGTAACAGGTTGGCTTATGTTGGCTAAAGTTGGAAAAGGTTGGCTTAGGTTAAAGATTTGCTTAAACATGACTAATTAACCTAAGCGAACATAAGCAAACCTTAGCTAACCTCTGCTAACATTATAAGTTTATTTTTAGATCAATAAATTATGTTTAAATACATTATTAAAAGAATCTTAGTTTCTATTCCATTGCTGCTTGTGATGAGCCTGCTTACATTTTATTTGATGCATATAACTCCAGGCAACTTTTTTGATACATTGAGAATGGACCCGCAGATATCTGAAGAGACTCTGGCTAGGTACGAAGAGCTGTATCAGCTCGATAAGCCTTTGCTTCAGCAGTATTTGCATTGGCTAAAAAATATCGTTCATCTGGAATTCGGGTATTCATTCTTTTACAATGTGCCGGTTTCAAAGATACTTTCAGGACGGTTATTTAATACTTTTATTTTATCCTTTGCCAGCATGGTCTTGACATGGGCAGTTGCGATACCATTGGGTATTTTAGCTGCAGTGAATCGTAATCGTATTATTGATAAAACATTATCGATGGTTTCATTTATCTGCCTATCTATCCCCAGTTTTTTCCTTGCTATGTTGCTGCTTTTCTTTGCAAGCCGAAGCGGCATTTTCCCGTTGGGAGGGATGTACAGCGCTAATTTTGATGATCTGACTTTTATGGGAAAAATAATAGATCTTCTGAGGCACTTGATCATCCCAACGGTTGTGATATCTTTGGGTTCTATTGCCAGTCTTCAGAGGATCATGAGAGGTAACTTTTTAGAGACTTTGAGGCAGCAATATATTTTGACCGCAAGGGCGAAGGGTCTGCCTGAAAACAGGGTTATTTATGTCCATGCATTGAGAAATGCCATTAATCCTTTGATCACATTGTTCGGATATGAGCTATCAAGCTTACTAGGCGGGGCGGCGCTTATTGAGATCATTTGTAATTGGCCCGGACTGGGTTCGCTGATGCTTACCGCAGTAAGGGCTAAGGATGTTTATTTGGTTATGTCGAGTATGTTAATGGGTGGAGTTTTACTTTTATTAGGAAATTTGATCGCAGATATTTTATTGGCTTGGAGTGATCCGAGAATTAGGTATGATAAATAGAGGTTGGCTAATGTTAGCAAAGGTTGTCTTAAGTTAAAAAATTTACTTAATAAGAACAATTAACCTCAGCGAACTTTAGCTAACATTAGCGAACTTAAGACAACAATTATATGTCACTATGAACAAACAATTTAAATCAAAAAGTCAATTTGCTCTTGCTTTGTCGGAGTTTAAAAGGTCAAGGCGCGGGATAGTATGTCTTGCGATACTTGGGATCTTATATTTTGGGGCGATATTCGCGGATTTTATTGCGCCGTATACTTATGACAGTGAAGCGAGGGATTATTCTTATGCTTCATTATCAAAAGTGCATTTTGTTGATGAGAATGGAAGATTTAGCTGGCCATTTGTGAGGGAATTATCTTTTAACTTCGATGAATATCATAAAAGGACCTATGTGGAGAAAGATAATACTAAATGTTATTTCCATCTATTCAATAAGGGTGATGCATATAAATTATTAGGACTGTTGAAAACAGACAGGCATCTTTTTGGAGTTGATTCTCCGGGACGTTTATACATTATGGGAGCGGATGTACGCGGGCGCGATATATTTTCCAGGTTGATCTACGGGGCACGTATTTCATTATCAATAGGGCTTATTGGCGTATCGATCTCTTTTACTTTAGGTTTGCTTATCGGAGGTGTTGCCGGATATTACGGGGGTAAGATTGATAATATTATTATGCGTCTGTGCGAAATGTTCATGATGGTCCCGGGATTTTATTTGATGCTTGCGCTTCGTTCGGCAGTTCCTGACAGCTTTAACTCGTTCCAGGTTTATCTTGCAATAGTTGTTATTTTGTCATTTATAGGGTGGGCATCTTTAGCAAGGATCATAAGAGGCATGAGCATCACACTTCGTGAGCGTGAATATGTGCTGGCTGCAAAAGCTGCTGGTGTATCTGACCTTAAAATCATTATACGACATATTCTGCCACATACGGTCAGCTATTCAATCGTAGCTATTATGCTTTCGATTCCGGGATATATTTTAGGTGAGGCTGCGCTTAGTTTGATAGGATTAGGCATACAGGACCCGATAGCAAGTTGGGGAAATATGCTGAGCGATGCAATGGCGATAGCTCACATTCAGATGCATCCATGGATATTGATGCCGGGTTTTATGATCTTCCTGACGGTTATTTGTTTTAACGTTGTTGGCGATACATTAAGGGATTGCCTGGATCCGCTATTAAGGGGTGAAGTAGATGGTGCCTAAAATAATAAAAATCCAGAACCTGATAGTCAGCGTAAAACAGGGAGAGCAGTCCAAGAACATTGTAGATAAAGTCAGCCTATCTATTGCTGAGAACAGTATTGTTGGCCTTGTCGGCGGGTCAGGCAGCGGGAAAACCACGATCGGCTTGTCGATCATCAGGTTGTTGGCAGCTGCTTTAAAAATAGATGGCGGGGAAATATTGTTTGAAGGCTACAATTTGTTGACATATTCAGGGTCTAAAATGCGTGAGATAAGAGGCAAGAAGATAGGAATGGTCTTTCAGGAGCCTTTGTATGCTTTTAATCCTGTTTTTAGGGTCGGAGAGCAAATAAATGAAGTTTTAAGATTTCATACCAGGCTAGATGTTAATAAGAGAAAAGCGAAAGTGCTCGAGCTTATTGATATGGTTGGCTTGCCTTATCCGGATAAAATATATGAGAATTACCCGCACCAATTAAGCGGTGGTATGCGACAGCGTGCAATGATAGCTCAGGCGATAGCCACAGAGCCAAAGCTGTTAATTGCTGACGAGCCTACAAGCAATCTGGATGTTACTGTTCAGGCAAAGATAATTGAATTGTTTCAGGATCTTAATAAAAAACTTAACTTGTCAATTTTATTAATAACACATGACCTTGGTGTTGTCAGCCATCTTTGCGATTCTATTGCCGTCATGACGAACGGCAAAATAGTTGAAACTGGAAAAACCGATGAAGTTATGAGGTCACCCAAGGATAAATATACCGAGGCGTTACTGAGCTGTTCTTAATAATATTATGCTATTAGAGATCAAGAACATAAAAAAGAGTTTTTATCAAAAGACAGGGGTCTTTGGCGAGAACAGGTCATGTGTCAAGGCTGTTGATAATGTGGACCTTGTCATAAATCAGGGAGAGAACATAGGGCTTGTCGGTGAGTCCGGATGCGGTAAGACAACACTGGCGCGAATTGTGTTGAGGCTTCTTAAATCTGATTCAGGAAGTATTTTGTTTAATGGCGTTGATATAACGAAGGGATCTTCTGCAAAATTAAAGCACGCCCGCCGTAATATGCAGATGGTTTTTCAGGACCCTTACAGCAGCCTGGATCCCCGATTCACTATTGAGAATATTATGGAAGAGGGTTTTACCCTGGGCAAGGGAGAGTGGTGTTCAAAAAGTACCAGAAGAGAGAGAATATTTGAAACGTTCGCAGCAGTAAACCTGAATAGAGATATATTGGAGCGTTATCCTCATGAATTTAGCGGGGGGGAAAGGCAAAGAATCGCAATTGCAAGATCGCTGGTCCTTAATCCAAAATTATTGATTCTTGATGAGGCTGTTTCTTCCCTGGATGTTATAATACAAAAGCAGATCGTAGATCTTCTGGCGGACCTTAGAAAGAGGTATGATCTGACATATTTGTTTATATCCCATAACTTGAAGGTAGTGCAGAAGATATGTCAGAAGATCGCTGTTATGTATAAAGGAAAAATAGTTGAACTGGCATCAGCTGATGATATTTTTAAAGATCCGCTTCATCCTTATACAAAAGAACTGCTGGCTGCTTCTGTTGAGTATAGATCGGTAAAGGGTAGTGCCAAGATAGAGTTTAATGATGAAATGCGTCTTGTTGATATGGGCAGGAATCATTTTCTTCTAAAATAATATTGGGGGTGGGGCAAGTCGAGACTTGGCCCCTATGTATAAAATGTCTGAATGGTTTTATGAAAAAATAAATACTTCAACAGGCTTGATAGCGCTTCTTGTCCTGTTCGGACTGATAATATTCTCTGCAAACCTTGAGATCAAGGACCATGACCTTTGGCTGCATTTAGGCGTGGGTAAATATATCAGCGAAACCGGGTCAGTCCCAAATGTTGACATTCTGTCATCTACATTAAAGGATAAGTCGTGGAGTAACCACGAGTGGCTGTTCCAGATAACAGTGTTCAATGTTTATAAGCTTGGCGGCATTGAAGGCTTGATAATGCTAAGGGTGGTTTTGTTTACTTTGATATTTTTTGTCTTTCTCTTTGCTGTTTTTGATATCGAGCGGCTGACTTTGCCCGTGCTCTTATTGTATTTGGTCCTGATGGTTGCTCAGAACAGAATGACGATCCGCCCCGAGATATTCAGCCTTTTATTTCTATCTGTATTTTTCTTTTTTTTGTCATCGAGAATGCAAAAGAAAAGCACAATATGGCTTTTGGCTATCATTCAAATTGCCTGGTGTAATATTCACGGGTATTTCATCCTTGGGCCAGCCGTGCTTTTGATAGGAATCCTGTCTGAGATAATAAAGAGAAAAGTCCCGCTATGTTTTGAATGGAACAATATAGGCCGTCTTGATAATGAGGAATATGGAAATATTAAGTTGGCTTTTTGGGTAGTAACAGCATCGTGCCTTGTCAATCCGCATTCTATCGTGGGCTTCATCTATCCTTTAAAGGTTATGTTCTCTTTATCAGGGGATTCAAAAGTATTTTTTGAACACATCACTGAGCTAGCAAAGCCTATCAGCCTTAATACGATTTTTTCGCCGGGTGAATATCCTTACTACAAGATATTGATCGTTATTTCTGCTTTAAGCTTTTTGTTCAATATAAAAAAGATAGACCTGAGCGTGTTGTTTGTATGGTTGATATTTTTGTTTTTTTCGCTAAATGCTGTCAGAAATATGGTTTTCTTTAGCTTTGTCGCTTTTTTTGTTGTGGTCATCAATATGCAGTATGTTGATTATGATAAATTGATACCGCCTGTGGTTTCTGGTAAACGTATGAAACTGGTTTGCATGATCTTGATAAATCTGCTGATGATCAATCATATGATCAAAACTATTGATGCATTTTCTTTGCAGGGGTATTTTGATTTTGATAAGTATGAACGAAAGAGCGAATATGGAGGAGTTTCAAAACATAATTTTCCCGAGAAAGCAGTAGATTTTATTGTTGAGAATAATATTAAAGGCGGGATCTTTAATGATTTTAATTCAGGGGCTTATTTGATCGGGCGCACGTTCCCTAATATTAAGGTCTTTATAGATGGAAGAACTGAAGTATATGGTTCAACGTTCTTTCAGCTGTATAGAAAGACGATTGAGGGTGATAGCGAGACCTTTGATAGATTTCAGAAGAAATTCGATCTGACAGGCGCCTTTCTTAATTTACTTTATGACCCTTCCTATGCAAAGATAGTAAAACATATTTATAGATCACCCGAATGGGTATTGGTATATTTCGATTATGATGCAGTGGTCTTTCTTAAGGACGTTGAAAAAAATCGGCAGGTAATAGATAAATTCAGGATCGATCTTAAGGATTATGAGCCTCAAAGGCTTGATATCGCAAAGTTGGGACTGAAGAACATAACTCCTTACAGGTATGCCAATAGAGCATATGCTCTGTTAAATATGGGTGAAGTTGAGAAAGCTAAAGAAGAGGCGTTAGAAGCCCTGAAGTATTTTCCTTATTATTCACATTTGTATGTGATCTTGGGAAAAGCTGATATTGAGAACGGTGATTTTGAAAACGCGTTCAAGAAACTCAGAGTAGCAAAACTTTTAGACCAGAAAGACCCTGAGACCAGATATTTACTGGCGCTTACATATTTTAACCTCGGAGAGATTGATAAATCCAGGCAGCAATTATCAATGGTTCAGGGGAAGCTAAGGAGCATTCCTGAGGTTGTTGAATTAGAAGGCAAGCTTTCTGCGCTTGGAAAATAAGATCTTATTAATGATAAGAATTAATCGTAGAGAGGTCGGCGAATGAGAGATTCATTATTGAAGAAAGCCCACTTTATTGCAGGCTTATTGCCGGTAGGCGCGTTATTCGGGCTTTTAGTTTATGTCGCGAATATAGAGATTAAGGACCTTGATCTTTGGCTGCATTTAGCGACAGGAAAATATATTGTCCAGCACGGTTATGTTCCTAACGTGGATTTTCTTTCATGTTCAATTGCCGGCGCACCCTGGGTGAACCATGAATGGCTCTTTCAGGTCATACTTTATAATCTCTTCAATAATTTCGGGCCGGATGGGCTTTTAAAAATGCAGATCGTAGTTACCGGCTTGACCTTAGGCATGCTTGTGTTGATAGGGTACAACAGGGATAAGCAGTTATTCTCGACATTTTTCCTTCTGCTTGCATATTTAACTTTTCAGCAGCGCTTTACGATAAGGCCTGATATTTTTAGCCTGTTTTTCTTTGTTTACTATATTTATGTTCTTGCTTTGCATATCGATAAGAGATGGTCGGTATTTACTTTATTCATTGCTCAGGTCCTTTGGTCGAACATGCACGGTTATTTTTTCTTCGGGCCGTTATTTGTTCTGTTGGGAATCACAGCAGAACTGTTAAAGAGGCATGTGCCTTTACCATATGAGTGGAATGAGTCAGGAAGGTTAACTGATGATGAGTTCGGCAGATTAAAGAAGATATTTGTTTTTGTGCTATTGGCTTGTCTTATAAATCCGGGATTTATTAAAGGAGCCTTTTATCCTATAGGCGTGTTCTTTTCTCTGGGGGGAGAGAATAAAGTTTTCTTTGATTATATCCAGGAGCTTGCCAAACCTATTACAAGTGATACTCTTTTTATCGGCGGTCAATTTATATTCTATAAGATCATAATGCTTTTTTCCGCCATCTCATTTTTCTTGAACCGCAAAAGAATAGATGTTAGCGCATTGCTGTTTTGGATTATTTTTTTGATCTTCTCACTCAAGGCGTTAAGAAACACAGTGTATTTTGCCTTTGCTGCATATTTGGTTTTAGTGACGAATATGTTCAGTCTTTCATTTGAAGAAATTATTCCGCTGAGATTTACCCAGAAGAAATTTCAGTATATAACAATGATATTTTGCAACCTTCTTCTTTTAGCGTGGATATTTCAATATTGTGCCGGGGTTGCGCCAAGAGGTTATTATGATTTTGATAAATATGAAAGGAAGAGTGAGTTTGGAGGGATAGGGCTGAGAAGTTTTTCTGATAAGGGCGCTGATTTTCTTGTTGAAAATAAAGTAAAAGGGAATTTCTTTAATGACTTTAATTCCGGGGCATATCTTCTTGGCAGATGTTTTCCTGATATTAAGGTTTTTATTGATGGAAGAACTGAAGTGTATGGTGGGGCGTTTTTTAAGGAATACCACAGGATATGGAAAGGTGAAGACCTTGAGGCCTTTGAAAAGGTCGTAAAACAGTATAATTTAACTGGTGTATTTTTAGGGTCTGTCAAACAGCATATACGTCCTAAATTATTGAATTATTTATATGACCATAAGGATTGGAAGCTTGTTTATTTGAATTATGACGCGGTTATCTTCTTAAAGGATGTGCCTCAGAACAGGGCGGTTATAGAAAAACACGAGTTGGATCTAAGCAGGTGGCAAGTGGAAGATATTGATTTCTTTAAATTGGCTAACGATAGAGTGAACGGATACAGGAATTATTATAAGGCTTATACGCTTGACACTTTAGGCTTCAGAAAGGCAGCGTTGAAGGAAGTTAACAGGGCGGTAGAGATCACTCCTGATTATGCAGATGCTTTGGCCCTGACCGGAAAAATATATGCAAAGAATAAGAAATTTGAGGCTGCTTTTAAGTATTTAAGGAAAGCGGCAATATTCTCTCCTAATGATCAAAGTTTCAGGGAGAATTTTGCTTTAGTATACGTGGACTTGAAACAGTATGAGGGGGCAATAAAGCAATATGAGGAAATGATAAAATTGTGGCCAAAAGACCCGAAGTGGTATTTTCTTCTTTCGAAGACTTATGCGCAGAACAAACAATACACGGATTCTTATAAATATTTAAAGATAGCACATAACATGGACCGTAACAGTTCCATCGATATTTTAAAGATAGGGGATATTTGTTATGAGCAGGGTGCATTAAAAGAAGCTTTGAATACTTATAAAGTGGTTTTAAACACGGGTAAAAATCTTGCTGAGGCATACAAAAATATCGGGTTATCTTATAAAGCTTTAGGGGATATTGAAAATGCAAAGTTAGAATTGCAAAAGGCCCTGAATCAAGACCCGAAAGATGAAGCGGTAAAAAAAGAGCTGGAGAATTTGAAATTGATTGGGCAGGGAGTTGATATAAATTAAGAATTTTGACAGTATACGATTTAAGGTATACTTATAATATAAAACAGGAGTAATAAATGCGTAAAACCTTAACTTTTATTTTAGCCGGTGGGCGTGGTGAAAGGCTTGATCCCTTAACCAGGGACCGGGCAAAGCCTGCTGTCCCATTTGCCGGGATATATAGGATCATTGATTATACTTTGAGTAATTGTGTTAACTCCGGGTTAAGGAGGATCTATGTTCTTACCCAGTATAAATCTTTTTCCCTGCAAAAACATTTGTTGGCGGGATGGAATGTATTCTCAAGCCAATTAGGCGAGTTTATTGATGTTATCCCTGCACAGCAAAGGATAAGCTCTGATTGGTATAAAGGAACGGCTGACGCTATTTATCAGAATATATATGCGATCAATGATTGTGCTCCGGACAGGGTTTTGATCCTTGCCGGTGACCATATTTATAAGATGAACTATAGGGATATGGTTAAGTTCCATGAAGAAAAGGATGCTGATGTTACTGTTGCCTGTGTTAATATGCCCAAAAAAATGTCTAAGGATTTTGGTGTTGTTGAAGTTAATGCTGAGAACCGGGTCCTTGGATTTCAGGAAAAGCCTGTGCACCCAAAAGTAATACCTTCAAAGAAATCCGAGATATTTGCTTCAATGGGGATATATCTTTTTAAAAAGGATGTTCTGTTAAAAGAACTGGAAATTGATTCTAAAAATGTTACTTCAAGCCATGATTTTGGAAAGAATATTATTCCACAGATGTTGAAAAGCAAAAAGAAAGTGTATGTTTATGATTTTGCGCAAAATGCCGGAGGCAAGCCTGTGTATTGGAGGGATATTGGGACAAGAGATGCATATTATCAGGCAAATATGGACCTTTTGAAGCCAAATTCTGATTTTGACCTTTACGATGAAGATTGGAGGGTTAGGACTTACCACGAGCAGTATCCTCCGATCAGAATGATCACAAAACCTTCTGGTTCAGGGGCTATATATAATTCAATGATATCAGGAGGATGTATAATTGAAGGCGGGGAGGTTGATAATTCAATCCTTTCTCCAAATGTAACAATCAAAGAAGGTGCCCACGTCAAGAATTCAATAATAATGGAAGGCGTTCAGATAGGCGAGAATGCCAAGGTCAGGAATGCTATTATTGACAAAGAGGTTATAATTCCTGCGAATACTGAGATAGGGTACGATCTGGAGCTTGATAAAAAACGTTTTGTTCTTACGACATCCGGTATTGTTATTGTTCCAAAGAAAACAGATGTTTCTATTAAATAGCAGAGCTGTTTTTTAATTATAAAAAAGCCATGAAGACTTATTCATGGCTTTTTTTTATAAACATAGTATTTTTTTCATACCCTTGTTTGTGTAGCTATTGCATTTTATACTTTAATTGCAATAAATAGTATTATTAAGATGATACTGTTTAAAAATGTTGAGGTATGAGATGGCAATTTACTTAAGAAAAAAATCTGACAATTTTGTATACAAATTATCGGTTTTTATAATAGTTTTAGCATTTGTGACCTCTAATTTTATATTGCCGGCAAATGTTTATGCTCAAAGTATTTTCTCGCTGCCGCAAGTAGGAACAATAGTAACAGTAACCCCAGCTTTTTACCCTGCTGTAATTAAAGGCATACAAACATTTCCTGAAAATCCATTACGCTTTAAATTCATAATTGATACCGGAGATTCTCAAATTGAGGATGAAGAGCTTAAATATGAATCTGAAAAGCTTATAAAGTATTTCTTGGCATCATTGACTACTCCTGAAGAAGATATGTGGGTCAATTTATCCCCTTATGAAAATAACAGGATCATTCCAGAGAATTTTGGGCATACGGAAATGGGAAGGGACCTTCTGGCTCAGGATTATTTGTTGAAGCAGTTAACAGCATCCCTTATGTATCCGGAGGATGAATTGGGAGAAGAATTCTGGGCAAGAGTTTATAAGATAGCTTATGAGAGATACGGGATCACGGATATACCCATGGATACATTTAATAAGGTTTGGATCGTTCCGGATAAAGCCGTGTTATATGAGGACCAAGGAATGGTTTTTGTTCTTGAAAGCAATCTTAAGGTTATGCTTGAATCAGACTATATGGCTTTTAGGAGCACATTTGAAGATTCTGAAATGTCAGATATTTTAGGCGCTGAAGAAGAGAGGGCTGAGAATCCACAGCAGTTGGATGAGATCAAAGAGGTCATTAAAGAGATCCTTATCCCTGAGATCGAGCGCGAGATAAATCATGGCAGAACATTTATTAAGTTAAGGCAGATGTATAATTCCATGATACTTGCCGCTTGGTATAAGAGCAACTTAAAACAATCTTTGATGGGCCAGGTCTATGTTGATAAGAATAAGGTGAAAGGTATAGATCTCGAGGATAAAGATGTGAGCAAAAAGATCTATCGCCAATATATTGAGGCTTTTAAGCAGGGGGTTTTTAATTATATAAAGGAAGATTATGATCCGATAAGCCAGGAGATCATCCCAAGGAAATATTTTTCCGGAGGTTTTATTTCTCAGAATCAGTTCGGTGAAACTCTTCCGGAAATTATTGAGACGGTTAAGGGCCCAGTTGAGAACCTCGGATCTGAACAAAAAGCATATGTTGAGAAGAATCTTGGCGATAGTTCAATGCTTTCCAAGAAATTTGAAGTTGATGTAAATATGTTGGAAGCGAATCCTAATAATGAAAAATATTTAGCCGAAAATCCTGTTTCTTTGAAAGGGCCGGACCGGTCAATGCTTGGTTTAATTGATAATCCGGAAGTAAGGCTTGAGGACCTGCAGGGTAAGGGCAGGCCGGTTCTCGTAGCATATAAAGATAAATTATTAAATGCGGCTGCAATTGCATCCAACAGAAGGCCTGAGAATTATTCGCCGCCAGTGGCTGCCCATATTAATTCCCACAGGGCTCTTATTGAATCCCTTCATGAGCGTGGTTTGATATCTGATGAAATGGCGTCCTTTGGCGAACTATTTGCCGAAACCCATGACCTTGCCTATGCAATGGATGTTTCAGACCCTGCATTTAAAATCAAGTTTATTGACTTGTGGATTAAGATAGGGGAACGGATTTTAGGGCTTTCCCATGAAGACGCAGTAGAAAGGGCTGAGGCTATCTATGCTTTTATGCTGGCAAATAAGGGTAATCCTCTGGTGGAAAAAGTTATTATGCATGGTACTTTGAGCATGATAGCTACAATAGAACGTCTGGAGGAGGCGGGCTTTGAGCCTGATGAGGCTTTGGGTCTTGCTTTGATCATTGCTGCTCATCATCCCGGAAATCCAATTGATTTTGTGGCTACGATTGTATTGCCAAATATAGGGATAAACATACCTAACAATCTATTGCCGGTGCTTCTTATTACAGATATTAATAGTGAAGGAAAAATAACCAATCCAGACTCTTTAAGGATCAAGGTGCGTGATTATGTGGTTAATTTGCTTAATATTTCAAAGATTGAGGCAAGTGAGCTGATATCTTTTGGATATGCTTTGGACCGCATTACTCCAGCAAGACGCATGGTTGATTTTAAGGCTGAAGGGGAGAATGTGGAGTATTCAGATGGGGAGATCTTCAAAAAGTATGGACTCGTGGTAACAAATTTTAGTGATCCTGCTGAGCCTTTTACATTGCGACGTATTTTTGAAAGGTCAAGTGACTTTGTCAAAGGGGAAGCGAATTATGCGATAGAAACTGCTAGGAAGATGGCAGAAGGTTTAGGGGCAGAAGGGCAAGATGTCATGAAAAATATCGAAAATGTTGTTAGGCTTCAATCTTCTTATGAGATCGGGAGAACAGATGATATCCAGCGCAGAGTTTTAGATCTTTCCCAAAGGATTGACTTGGTTGAAGAAAAAGGTTTTTCGGGTGAATTAAGAGATCTCTCTTCCGATATTGAGGTCGTAAGAGCTGTTTATGAGGGAATGAGCGAAGATGATTTTGAACGTGAGGAAGCCGGATATTTGTTGGCAACACTTATTAAGCTGAAACAGGACGCGCAAGGGAACATTGATAAGCATTTGGCTAAGATCGATGCGTATTTTGATCAGATTGCTGCCGGTGACCTTGAAGGGATCGAAAAGGCAGTATTATTGAACAATGAAACATCAACAGTTAATGAAGGTGGCGTTACAAATGAAAAAGGATCGGAGAATGTCGGTGGTATTGATTTTAATTCTGACATGCTTGACCTTCAGATAAAAAGAAATAGCGCGGGTATCCCTCTTCCGCTGGATGAACAGCCAATTTATGACCTGAATATTGAAGGCTTCGTACCTGTTATAATAAATGTTACTCCTGTGTCGAACATTCTGATGTTGCTTGGGAATAATCGTAAAGAGTTGATTCGAAACAGTGCCTGATAGGTGAAATAAATTAGGGACAGACTTATTTTGGGCTAAAAGGGTCTGCCTTTTTTTATTTATTTAATGCTTCTTTGAATTTTTTTGTTAAAAGCGGGACGATCTCAAACAGGTCGCCAACAATTCCGTAATCAGCTACCTGGAAAATCGGTGCGGAAGCATCCCTGTTGATCGCAATAATTATATCTGATGAGGACATTCCGACTAAATGCTGGATCTGTCCTGAAATCCCGCAAGCGATATACATTTTAGGGCAGACTGTTTTTCCGGTCTGTCCGACTTGGTGAGAGTAGGGCATCCAATCGCTATCAACTGCAGCCCTAGATGCTCCAACGGCACCGCCTAAAACTTTGGCAAGTTCTTCAAGTATCGCGAAATTTTCTGGGCCTTTCATTGCGCGTCCGCCTGAAACGATTATATCAGCTTCTGCAATGTTGATCATTGACGTGACTTCTTCTATCACGTCAAGCATCTTGGTCCTTGACTTGAAGAAAGATTTATCAAAATTTTCAATAATTACTTTCCCGGTTCTTGATGGGTCTACTTCAGCTTCCTTGAAGACTTTATGCCTTACAGTGGCCATTTGAGGGCGGTGATTCTTTGAAATGATCGTTGCCATAATATTCCCGCCAAATGCCGGCCTTGTTTGAAGCAGGATCTTTTCAGTTTCATCAATATCCAGTTCAGTACAATCTGCAGTAAGGCCAGCGTGAATGTTTACTGCGACTCGCGAAACCAGTGCTCTGCCAATTGCTGATGCACCGCAAAGAACTATCTCGGGACGATATTTTCTTATTAAATTTATAAGTATCTTTGAGTATGGTTCATCAAGGAAGTGTTCGAGTTCGGGGGAATCAACTACATAAACATTATCAGCGCCTCTGGATATCAGTTCCTGGGCTTTGTCAGTTATATTGTGCCCTAATAGCATGCAAGAAACTTCGACCCCTAATTTTTGTGCAAGCTCTGTTGCCTTGCCAAGAAGTTCATAAGAGATAGATTGTATGTTTCCTCGCTTCTGCTCGGCAAAGATCCAGACGCCTTTATACTTTTCAATATCCTGGGTTTTTTTGGGATTTTTTTGTATATCTATTGCGGCAAAGTTGCAGACTTCCTTGCAGGCTCCGCAAATAGTACATTTATCTAGGTCAATAACCGCTAATTTTTCAATTACTTTTATGGCAGCAAAAGGGCAAACCCTTGTGCAGATCATACATCCAGTACATTTATCTTTGATTACTTTTATACTCATTTTATTGTATGCTATCCTTTAACATTTCAACTAGTTTGCTTGTCGTTTCCTGGGGGTCACCTTCAAGTATTTCGCCTTGCGCCCTTGGCGGCGGTGTAAATATCCTAACGACCTGAGTTGGTGAACCATTTAAGCCCAGGCGTTCATCATCACAATCAATGTCAATAGCTTTCCAGCATGTAAGCTCAGCTTTTTTGGCTTTCATCTTCCCTTTTAATGAAGGGATCCTCGGCTCGTTGATTTCCTTGACAACTGTTATTAAGCAAGGTAAAGGTGATCTTAAAATCTCTGAACCCTCTTCGGTCATTCTTTCAACTGTGATCGCTTCTTCGTCTGCTTCTTTGATATGTTTGACGTATGTGACTTGTGGGATGTTGAGATGTGCTGCGATACCAGGCCCGACCTGAGCAGTGTCTCCATCTGATGCTTGTTTTCCGCAAATAATAATATCAAAAGTTTCAATTTTTTTAACTGCCATTGCTAGGGTGTAGCTTGTTGCAAGAGTATCTGATCCTGCAAAAGCCCTGTCACTTACCAAAATGCCATCATCGCATCCCAGAGAAATTGCTTCACGTAATGCTGCTTCTGCTTGAGGCGGCCCCATTGTTATCGCAATAACTTTTCCGCCGAACTTTTCTTTTAGCCTTACGCCTTCTTCAATGGCGTACATGTCAAAAGGGTTTATGATGGACTCGACACCTTCTCTAATCAAGGTGTTTGTTTTTGGGTCTATTTTTACCTGGGTTGTGTCAGGTACTTGTTTTATGCATACTATTATGTTCATTAGCTTCCTGCGGCTTCCTTTATTAAACCAAGAGCGATGATGCTTCGCTGTATCTGGTTGGTTCCTTCGTATATTTGGGTGATCTTTGCATCGCGCATATATTTTTCTACCGGATATTCTTTCATGTAGCCGTATCCGCCGAATATCTGCACTGCATCAGTCGTGACTTTCATCGCGACATCAGATGCGTAGAGTTTTGACATTGCAGAATGCATTCCATAATTTTTTGTAACGCCGCTGTCTACTTCTCTTGCTGATGCATAAACAAGCGCGCGTGCTGCTTCGACCTGTGTTGCCATATCAGCTAACATAAATTGAATTCCCTGAAAGCTTGAAATGGATTTTCCAAATTGTTTTCTTTCTCTGGCATATCTAATTGCATGATCTAATGCGCCTTGTGCGATGCCCACTGCTTGCGCGCCGATTCCTGGGCGCGATTTATCAAAGACTCTCATTGCTCCGATAAAGCCTTGGCCCTCTTTTCCAAGAAGGTTCTCTGCAGGGATCTCGCAATCAACGAAATTAAGCTCGTTAGTTGCAGATGCCCTGATACCTAATTTGTCCTCTTTTTTTCCGAATGTAAAACCAGGCGTTCCTTTCTCTACTATAAAAATACTCGCGCCCCTAGAACCTTTGGATTTATCTGTCATGGCAACAACTGTATAAATCTCTGCTTCCCCGCCATTAGTGATAAAATGTTTTGTTCCGTTAAGGATATATTTGTCGCCTTTTTTAACTGCGGTTGTTTGCATTGCACTTGCATCAGAACCGGCAGCTGGTTCAGTGATGCCAAATGCAGCAAGATGTTTACCGGCAGCTAAATCTGGGATATACTTCTGTTTTTGCTCTTCTGATCCTAAGATAAGAATTGGAAGGGTGCCTAATGCTGAGGCTGCGTAACAAATTGCGATTCCGCCACAGCCTTTAGAGAATTCTTCTGTAGCTATAGATAGCTCAAGTATACCGCCGCCCATTCCGCCATATTTTTCATCTATATATAGGCCGAAAAGATCAGACTTTGCCATGACTTTCATGATTTCCCAAGGGAATTCTTCGGTTTTGTCAAGCTCTGCAGCAACAGGCCTGATTTTTTCATCAGTTATTTGCCTGCATAGATCTCGTATCATTTCTTGTTCTTCTGTGAGTAAATAATTGATCATTTTGCCTCCTGTAAGCGTCTTAATATATATTTAATAAAAAATAGTACTTATTTATATATAGTAAAACCAATTAAATTTCAACAATAATCTTTGATTTTTAAAAAGCATGAATATGACTTCTGATAAGTGGTCACATATTACCATAATTGTTTAAATTATGGAAACCATTTTTTATTTTACTAATACTAATTTCTACGCAAAGGTTCTTTATAGACATTATGGAATAATGAGTGATATTTTAAAGTTTATGGTTATTATGTTGTTTTTCATGGAGAAATTTATTGAATAAAATTGAATATGTATAAAATTGTTAAAAAATGAGCTAAATGTATATAAACACTATGAAATGTTAAAAAATGTAATTAAAAAAATAAATATGCTATTATAATGAATTTTATAGAATGTAAGGCATATATTATGAGTATATAGTATAACAATGACTTAATATGTAAAAAAAAATATAAAAATATTGACAAGTGTAATTTAATGTAATAGATTGCTAATGAGTATTAAATAAAATTTTTCAAATCAATATATAAATTTCAAAACCATTTATAAGAAAGCCTTAACACGGACATAATTTAGTTGCGAGCTATTAAAGATATACAGCGAGACTAATTTATGAGGGAGTTATTCTAAAGCATGATTTATGAATCGTTGATGACAATAGAGGAAGTCGCTGATTATCTTCGTGTTAAGAAAAGAACTATCTATGAATGGTTAAAAACCAGAAAGATACCTGCGGTTAAGACTGTAGGACAGTGGAGATTTAAGAAAGAAAAAATTGACGCTTGGCTTGAAAGTCAGCAGTAAATAAGTATAATGATAAATTCTATATACAAAAATAATATCCAAAAACAGCTTAAACAGGGGAGCAACTTATGTATTTAAAAAGATTGGAAATTTTTGGGTTCAAGTCTTTCGCAGATAAAACAGTTTTAAATTTTGAGCCAGGAATAACGGCTGTTGTCGGTCCTAATGGATGCGGAAAGAGTAATGTCTTTGATTCTATCCGATGGGTTTTAGGTGAGCAAAGCGCTAAAGAGTTAAGAGGCTCGGCGATGGGAGATGTTATTTTTAACGGAACTGAAAAGAAAGCATCTTTGGGATTTGCTGAGGTCAGCTTGACCTTTTCTAACGAATCTAAAATGCTCCCGATAGATTACGATGAGGTGACTATAACAAGAAGATTGTTCCGTTCCGGCGAGAGTGAATATCTTTTGAATAAGACCCCTGTTAGATTAAAAGATATCCAAGAACTTCTTATGGGAACAGGTATCGGGGCGGAAGCTTATTCGCTTCTTCCTCAGGGAAAAGTTGATATGGTCGTCAGTGCAAAACCGGAAGAAAGAAGAATGATCTTGGATGAGGCTTCTGGAATCACAAAATATAAAGCAAAGAAAAAAGAGGCGCTGAACAGGCTTAAGGATACTGAGAATAATTTGCTTAGGGTCAATGATATTACTATTGAAGTTAAAAGACAGATTGCATCTATCGAACGGCAGGCTAAGAAAGCAAGTAAATATAAAGAGAAATTTGAATTTTTAAAAAAGCAGGAGACAAAATATTCAAGGTGTCAAATTAAAGAGCTGGAAGATGAAAAAAGCAGTATGGATGTTCATGTCAAAGAAGTTACAGAAAAGATCAATTCCTTAAATCAGGAGCTAGAGGAAGCTTCCGAGCATTTAACTAATGAGATTAATTATTTAGGGGAAGTCGAGCATAAGATAAATGAACTTAATTCACAGGGAATTAAACTGGATGGTCAGATCGACCTGGATAATAGGCAGGTTGGTTTTAACCAGGAGAGAATCGAGAATTTGATGCAGAATGACCGAAAGCTAAAGGAGCAAAAAGGTCAGCTGATAGAAAAATGTAAAATTCAGCAGGAAAAGATCGAGGAGCTTGAGCAGGCCCTTATAACGCTTGAGGAAGCAAAGATCCACAATGAAAGATCGCTTAAAGAGAAAAGAGATGTTCTTGCAATATTAGAGAGATTGGTTAAAGAGGCAAAAGATAAAATAAAAGGCAATGAAGAGAACATATTGAGCTTGAGCGCAAAGCAGGCAAATACAAGAAATGATCTTACAGATGTGATGAAGGAAATGCAGGGTTATTTGGCGAGAAAGCGTCGTTTAGAACTGGAAACTGAAAAAGTGCTTATTGAAAAACAGCAGGTTAATGAAAGGCTTGATGAAGTCAACGGTCAAATCAATAGCCTTGACCTTGAGATCAATGAATTTAAACAGATCAAAGATAGTCGTGGAGAAAAGCTTAGAAGTTATGAGGCTGAATTTGAGCAATTGAAAAGCACTATTGAAGATCTCGAAAAGAAGACGCTGTTCTTGAAATCTCAAAAAGAGTTTATTGAGAAGCTGCATGCCCAATATCAGGACATGCCTGACCCTGTCGTCGAGGGCCGTTATTATGCAAGTGCAGCCCCAATGGATCATCATACTGGCATTATTGGAAAGGTAAAGGAAGTTAATGCATTAGCTGATGACCAGCTTCAGCAGTTAAAGCAAAGGTTCAATCAGTCTGTCGGAAATGGTCTGGAGCAGTCATTGCAATTGTATGAAATCGTTTGTGAAACAAAATTTGTTGAATTAGATCCGCAGCAGATATCTTTAAAGATCAATGAGATCAATCTGCAAATTTCTGAGTATGTGGCAAGAAGGGATTTTGTCTCTGGGCAAATAGTCGAACACAGAGAATTATTTAAAGAGGTTATTTATAAGATCCAAGATAAGGAGAAAAAGCATTCTATCCTTGAATCTCAAAGGAATGATATTTTAGCTGAAGAGCAAAAATTGCAAGGTGAGATGGAGCTTGTTTGCTCTGAAATAGAAGAGGTAAAAGAGTTCATGGCTGAGACAAAAAAGAATGAAGAGAGGATAAGCTATGAGCTGGAAACTATAACTCAGGATATTGAATGGTGTCAAAATGATATTCATGATAAACGCGAAGCAATAGCTTCAAAATCAAAGGAGAAAGAAAATGTTATTGTGTCTATTGCGCAACTTGAAACGGAAATTGCAGCAGATAGTGACAAGCTCACGAGCTACAAAAAGAACCAATCAATGTTTTCCGAGACTCTAGACGGATGGCTTGAAGATATTAACAAGATTGATAACGAGGCTATTGGGCAAGAAGATAAGAAGAGCCTATATGAGAGAGAGATAGAAGGATTAGAGCGAAGGATTGAAGAAGTTAGAAGCGAGAGGGAGTCGTTTAAGAATGTTCTGAATGATTATATTGTCCAGAAAGAGGATATTGCTCAAAGAATAAATAGCTCAAGGGCAAATATGAATGCTTTAGAGCTCGAGATCGACGATATTAAACAAAAAGTTCATGAAAAGCAGCTTAAAGAGCAGGAGATCTCCTTTAGTATTAGGGCTATCAAAGACAGGATGAGCCAGACTTATAAAATAGATCTAGATGCTCCAGAGCGTGATATGAATACTTCTTTTAGTGAAAAAGATGCAACCCAGTGTCCTTTGATTCAATTGGAAGCAGAAATATTCGGTAAGGTTCTTGAAGTTAAAGAACTGAAAGCTGAAAAGGCTTTTGAGGAAGTTGAAGAACAAGCTGAACAGATTGATATGAATGAGCTGGCTTTGGAGATTGAAAAACTAAGAAAACAATGCGACTCATTTGGCTCTGTAAACCTAGTTGCTATTGAGGAGTATGAGCAGCTTAAGGAAAGATTTGAATTCCTGACAAAACAACAATCAGATCTTTTTGAGGCAAAATCGCAATTGATGAGCACGATCAACAAGATTAATCGTTCAACCCGTCAAATGTTCATGGAAACGTTCACAAAAGTAAGCGAGCAGTTCAGGATATATTTCAGAATGTTGTTCGGCGGGGGAGAAGCCCAGCTGGTTCTTCTTGAACCTGATAATGTTTTGGAGTCCGGTATTGAGATAATTGCAAGGCCTCCGGGAAAGAAACTGCAAAGCATCAGTTTGCTTTCAGGTGGAGAAAAAACGCTAACAGCTATTGCTTTGATCTTTGGCGTGTTTAAGGTTAATCCAAGTCCTTTCTGCGTTTTGGATGAGATCGATGCTGCCCTGGACGAATCTAATGTCGGAAGGTTTGGGTTCCTTCTAAAAGATTTTGCAAAAATCGCCCAGTTCATTGTTATTACTCATAATAAAAAGACAATTGCAAATGCAAATATAATGTACGGCATTACCATGCCCGAGACAGGATGTTCCCGTGTGGTATCTGTTAAGTTTTCAAGCGAAGAAAAGCAGGAAGAGGTCCTTACGGCGGGTGTTTAATTCCTGCAACAGGGATCATTGCTGGATTTTATAACAGTGCTAGTCTGGAATATACAGGCTAGGGATATTTTCGTTTTTTACTCTGAAACGTAGGTTTGGTTTTTGCCGCTGAACTTTGCTTTATACATAGCCCTGTCAGCCTGCTTAATCAGGTCATTATTATTATCCGCGTCATCGGGAAAAGTGGCAAGGCCGATACTTATTGTAACTTTTTGTTCATGATAAAGTGAAAAAGCAGGAAATGAATATTGTTCTATTTTTTGCCTGATTCTTTCGGCAATAGAATATCCAGATTCTTTATTTGTTTGGGTCAGGATGATTGAAAATTCTTCACCGCCGTATCTGCATACATAATCAATGTCTCTGGATGAGTCTTTCAAAAGGTTTGAGACTTCTTTGAGGATTATATCTCCGTTCTGATGGCCGCAGCTATCATTTAATATTTTGAAATTATCAAGGTCCATTATGAGCAGGGATAGAGGTTTCTTGTTTGTTCTTGCTTTATCCACTTCTTCAGCTAGTTTGTCTTGAAAAAAACCATGGTTCCATAATGATGTCAGAGAGTCAGTATGGCTTTTATGCATTACCATTTCGTAAAGACGGGAATTTTCTATAGCTAAACCAGCTTGATTTGCAAGCATTATGAACATCTTCAGGTCTTCATCGGAAATTACCTTTTGAGTGTAAATATTATCAGCAATGATAATCCCGTTTACTTTATCTTTCGCTTTCAATGGTACGATTACAAGCTCATTTGTATGAAAATGTTTTAAAAAAATATCGTTGGAGTATTTTGATATCTGATCAGGGGTTATGTGTGTAGGCGAGCCATCGTGATAAGCATTTGATAAAAGGTTATCATTGTCTTTTAACGGTATCTTTAAGTCTTTTATTGAATCAAATAGTGAAGATTGAGATTTAATGTTTTGGTCTATTTTGTCTTTTTTGATAAGATCGTCGATATGCTGGTTTGATAATGAAATATATTCCCATATTTTCTGGGCATGTTCCCCTGATTCCGGGCCAATTGCTGTTCTAGGCTCGAGGCATCTATCAGTAGTATTGACAAGGAAAAGGATTGCTCTGTTAAATCCCAGGCCAGAATGTGCAGTGACGCCAGTTAGAATGGTATGGAGAATGGGATTAAGTTCCAAAAAGGACCGCATTGCATTACTTACTTCGTAAAGAATTCCGAGCTCTTTTTTTGAATAGCTAAGATTTTCATTAAGCTTCTGAATTTCAGCGTTAGCTTTTTGAAGCAATTCTTCAGCGGTCGGTATTCTGTTAGGCACTTCAGATTGCGCTGGAAGCCCGTGTTCATTATTTATAGATTCATTGTTCATCAAGATTTTTCAATAAGGTACAAATAAAAACCATTGTACTTTTTATGGAAATTTAAGAAAAATTATATTTAATGAAAGATAGCACTATATGCAATGAATGTCAAGATGAAATACTTCTAAGCTGGTTTTGATGAATAACGTAAGTTGTTAACTAACAGCGATTTACAGCCTTATTGTAAATAATTTTGATGTTCCCGGTGACCTTGACAGTAGTAATTCCATGTGATATACTTTACGCACTTTAACCCAATCTATTTATTATTACTATTATAATGGTACGCTACAATCTTATTGATTTATTGATGACGTGTATTTGCGCTGCATGCATTTTTAAAGGACGGAAATCAGGCTTGTTTCCAGAATTTATTAATTTGATAGGCGTCTTGTTTGCAACGGTTTTCTCTATTCATTATTATTTGACAGTAAGTGCAAGATTGCAAGAATATGTTAAATTGTCAGAGCCGTTATTTCAATTTGTTACTTTTTCTGTGATTGCAATTGTAATTATGGGTGTTTTTTGGGTTGTAAGGAAAGCATGGTTGATATTATTAAAGATAGAAACAATGTCTTTCATCAATAAATATGGTGGGATTTTTGTTGCGGGGGTTAAAGGTTATCTGCTTTGTAGTTTGTTGTTTTTATCATTAATAATATCTGGGAATGAAATAGCCAGATACAATACAAGAAAATCTTTGTCCAGTTTGATTATGACCAATACATCGGTTAATATCTATGGCGCTTGTTATTCAAGGATCGTTAAGAAGTTTTTTCCTAATGAGACCATGAACAAGAGGGTCTTTAAACTTTTATCAAGAAGAAACAATCAGTAGAGATTTTAAGCTTTATTTGGGGGAGTTTAATTTGAAGTTAAAAGATATATACGCTTTTTTCATAAAGGAAGGCATAAAATCAGATTTGCGCACTAATAAGCAAATAGAAGCCAGGCTTCAAGAAAAGAAAAAAGAATATAGAAAATTACCGCAAGGCTTAAAAAAGTATTTTGATAAGGAGTCTTTTAAGAATCCCTATTCTGATACGAGGATTTTGTTTGGTGATCCTGATGTAGATGTAAATAGTGTGATGATAGGTATAGATATTGGGGTAGAAGAAGTCCTATTGGCAGACCAGCTTTCAAAGAATGGAAATAAAATAGATCTAGTCATTAGCCATCATCCTGAAGGGCATGCTTACGCAGGATTGTATGACGTGATGCATCTTCAGGCTGATATTCTATGTAATATTGGCATTGATAAGGATATTGCTGAGAGTTTTATGGAAAAACGTATAGGAGAGGTTGAGCGTAAAATACATGGAGCTAATCATGAGAAGGCAGTTGATGCTGCAAGGCTTTTAGGCGTTCCTCTTATGAGTTGTCATACGCCTGCGGATAACCATGTTGCAAATTATTTGCAGAAACTGATGGATAAAAATAAACCGGCAACTCTTAAGAATGTAATTGACCTTTTATTGAAGGAACCTGAGTACAGAGAAGCATTTTTAAACAAGTCAGGGCCAAAAATATTTTCTGGAAAAGAAAAAAATAAGGCTGGCAGGGTCTTTGTTGATATGACAGGCGGAACCCAGGGGTCAAGTGAGATCTATGGGAGAATGTCGCAGTTAGGAATAAAGACTACCCTTTGTATGCATGTTTCAGAAGCAAGCCGTAAAAAAATGAAGAATGATCATATTGATGTTGTTGTTGCCGGGCATATTGCAAGTGATAATTTGGGCATCAATCTTTTACTGGATAAGCTGAATAAGAAAACAAAATTAAGAATTTACGAATGTTCAGGCTTTAGGAGAGTCAAACGTTAATGGTGCTAATTCCTGAAGAAATTGTTTCTCAAGTAATTGATCGATCTGATATTGTTGAGATCATATCGTCATATATACCATTAAAGCGGGCGGGAAGGAATTTTAAAGCTGCTTGTCCTTTTCATAATGAAAAGACCCCGTCTTTTGTGGTTAACCCTGATAAGCAGATATTTCATTGCTTTGGGTGTGGCGTTGGCGGCAACGTGGTCTCTTTTGTCATGAAGCAAGATAATATGGATTTTCCAGAAGCGATCAGGGTGCTGGCGCAAAAAGTTAATGTGGTTATTGAAGAAGTAGATGAGCCGACAAGAAGGTCAACTAATGAGAGGCTCTTGATCTTTAAATTAAATGAGCTGGCTGCTAATTATTTTCAGGAGAACTTGCTTTCAACAAGAACGAAGATGGCGAGTGATGCGCGCAAGTATCTTAAAGAGAGAAATGTTGATTTTGAAACAGTAAAGAATTTTAAGGTAGGCTTGGCAGTGGACAAGTGGGATGGCCTATTGGAGCATTTGAAGAATAAAGGCGTTAGCCTGGGTTTGATGGAAAAAGCTGGGCTGATAATACCTAGAGACAACGGGCGAGGCTTCTACGACCGTTTTAGAAATAGGATAATTTTTCCGATCTTTGATACAAGAGGTAACTGCAGAGCATTTGGCGCCCGTGCCCTGGAGGATAATCAGGCAAAATATTTGAATTCGCCCGAGACAATAGTTTATACCAAAGGCAACCATTTGTATGGTTTTCATTTGGCCAAGAATTCTATCACTCAGGAGGATGCTGTTATTGTTGTTGAGGGATACTTGGATTGCATAATGCCTTATCAGTTTGGCGTGCAGAACATAGTTGCTTCTTTAGGTACTGCTTTAACTGTTGAGCAGATTCGCTTAATCCGAAGGTATTCAAGGAATGTTATATTGTTGTTTGATATGGACAAGGCCGGTGAAGCTGCAATGTTGCGAAGCCTTGACACCTTGGTTGAAGAAGAAATGAATGTTAAAGTTGCAATTCTTGACGAAGGAGAGGACCCTGATTCTTTTATACGCATGAAGGGACAAGAGGTATTTCTTGATAGGATAAAGAATGCGCAATTGATGATTGATTATAAATTAAGTTCTCTCAAGAAGAAGTACGATAGTAAAACAGCTGAAGGAAAAGAAAAAATAACAAGTGAAATGCTTGTAACTATTGGCAAGTTTCGTAGTGAGGTAATTAAATCGGATTATATAAAGCTTTTGGCTCACAGGCTGCATGTTTCAGAGCAGGCATTATTGGCAGAATTACAAAAAGGGGGAAAAGGTTCTGTAAAAAATTATTTTAATGAGGAGAAAAAACAAAAAACTTTAGGTGAAGCTCAGAGAGTTACTGTAGAAAGAGGTATTTTAAAGTTGCTGTTGGAAGAAAAAGAGTTTATCGAAGCGACAAAAAAAGAAATGCTACCCGCAGACTTTCAAGATAAAGGTATAAGGGATGTCGTTACAAAAATATTCGGCATGTTCGACCAAGGGAAAGGGATAGATGTCGGTAGCCTAATAAGCAGCTTCGAAGACCAGAAAATGCAGCAAATGATATCTTCATTGGTAATTGAAGATCATACGATTGCAGGTGACAAGAAGAAGATGCACAGTGATTATATGTCGGTGATCAAAAAGCGGCGTGATAAAACAAGAAGGGAAGATTTAATAAGAAAAATAACTGAGGCTGAGAGCCAAGGTGACCATGAAAAGCTTGAAGGCCTTGTTAAGGAATTTAATCAGTTAATCAAGAAGTGATATAGGGAGAGAAAATGAAACAAGCTAACAAAAAAAATGATATTAGGCAGGATATTGAAAAGCTGGTTTTGCTCGGGAAAAAGAAAGGTTTTTTGACCTTTTCTGAAGTGAACGAAAAGCTTTCTGAATCTGTTGATACTTCTGAAGAAATCGATAAGGTTTTTGATATACTTGACGGTAAAGATATAAAAATTATCGAGAGTGAAGACAGTGTTGAGGAGGGTGAGGGTGAGGAAGAGGCGGAGGAAAAAGACGAGGAATCAAGAGAGCAGGAAATTCGTAGGATCAGAAGTAAGAACAAAGAAGATGAGATTTATTCCGATAAATTCATTCCGCTAGACGACCCTGTTAAAATGTATTTAAAGCAGATGGGATCTATTCCTTTGCTCTCTAGAGAAAAAGAGATCAATCTGGCAAAAAGAATTGAAGAAGCTGAGATCAAGTTCGCAGAGTCTCTGTATAAAACTGCTTATGCTAGAAAAGAAGCGTTGTTTAACATCAATAGAGTCCTTAATGAAGAGATCAATGTGGAAGACGTAATTAAGGATGAGCTTGATAGAAGGCCTAAACTTATCCGTGAATTAAAAAGGATCAAGTCTGATGTCGGCCACACTAGAGTGGGTACGGAAAAAGGGGCTATAGCTCTTGCTGAATTCAAGCTTACAGCTGCTTTCAATGAAGGTGTTATTGACAGAATTGTAAAAATGATAGTAAGAGTTGAGAAAATCGAAAAAATGCTGAGTGGGAAAAAGCAAGTTGATAATGCCGCTGAATTGAAAAAAGAAAAAGCAAAGATCCTGTTGGAATTAGGTCAACCTGTTGAGGCTATTAAAGAGCAGCTGAGGGTCATTAAAATAAGGCAATCAAAATTTAACACAGCTAAAAAGCTTTTAGTTGAGGCAAACTTAAGATTAGTTGTCAGTATTGCTAAAAAGTATATCAATCGCGGGTTATCTTTCTTGGATCTTATTCAGGAAGGTAATATGGGCCTTATAAGAGCAGTTGAGAAATTTGAATATAAAAGAGGTTACAAGTTTTCAACTTATGCAACATGGTGGATCAGGCAAGCGATCACACGTTCGATAGCAGATCAAGCGAGAACGATAAGGATACCTGTCCATATGACAGAGACTATTAACAAGATCATCCGTATTTCCCGACTTTTTGTGCAAGAATATGGGCGAGAGCCAACAGCTCAGGAGATCGCGAAGCAAATGAGGATTCCTATTGCAAAAGTTAAAGAGATCCTGAAGATATCACAGGTGCCAATTTCATTGCAGACACCCATCGGGGATGAAGGCGATACTCATTTTGGTGATTTTATAGAGGATAAAAAGGCTATTTCACCAGCTAATGCAACACTTCAATCGATGTTGAAAGATGAAATCACTAATGTTCTTAACACTCTTGATGACAGGGAAAGAAAGATCCTGGAGCTCAGGTTTGGTATAATTGACGGGACAACAAGGACTCTTGAGGAAGTTGGGACGGAGTTTAATGTTACAAGAGAACGTGTGCGCCAGATCGAATCTAAAGCATTGAGGAAGTTACGTCACCCGACAAGGTCAAGAAGGGTCAAGCAGTTTATTGATAATATGTCTGGAAAAGAAGACGAGATCATATAGTTTATTGCTGGATAATAAAGGGGTGATGTTTTTTGTCGACTGAGCAGGTCAGTTGAAAAAATGTCACCCCTTGTTTTTTTTGCTTATTACATTTGTTTAGGGATTTTATTGGGGTATAATCCTTTTTAGGTTTACAGTTCTTTGTTTAACAATTTTTATAAGGTTAAATCTATGAAAAAGATTTTAATATTACATGTTTTGCTGTTTATATGTTTTTCGGCTTTTGCGCAGAATGAAATTGTTATAGAGAAGGCTACGGAGGAATTGTGTGCCAGGGTCATGGATGAGATTATAGAAGAGATTTTTAGGCTAAAAGTTAAATATGAAGAATTGGAAGGTTTTACTGAGAGGAATGTATCTGTAAATGACTATGGTTTTAAGGCAATAGAATATGAATACAGTTATAAGAATCGCAAGAATTCCTTTGGAGTAACAATCGTAGGATTAAATGATGAATTCTTTAAGAAGTCAAAAGGCGGCATCTTTGAATTAAGATTTCCAATATTAGGAGTGAAATTGCAGGGGTATCAAAATTATACTCCGCGGAGAAGCCAGTTTGAGCTTCAATCAGTTACAGAGCCTTTTAGTGAGTTGATCAGGGAGAGGCAGGTCACTTATTTGCCTTTTAAGTTGACCGTTGAGGCAGAAAAAAAGGTTTTTAAAACAAAAGAAAATATATTTTTTAAAGTTACTTTAAAGAATGTTACAAATAAGATCATGACAGTTAAAGATCTAAATAAGGATACACTGTTCTTTGTTTACAATAATAAAGAATGGGGGGCAAGCGAGATTGATCGTAAAAGTTATAAGAAAGTAAAACAAATTACTCTGAGAGAGGGTGAGTCTATAGAAAAGCGTTTTATGAGCAATGGATATTCTTTCCCAAGGGAATTCAATGTATTTTGTTCTTATGTAATGTCCTACAAAGGTGTTAGGCCTTCCACAATAATGAGCATTATCGTATCAGATGATTAGCTGTTGAGGTGGTTATCCCTCTTTAATATTACTATTTATATTATATATAGGAATTTGTTTAAGTTAAAGGAAATCAGTTGAAAACAGATTGCTATTGTGATATGCTTAAATCCAAAATTTGAGGATTTTGTCTAATATTTTTCGGGCCCGTAGCTCAGCCGGTTAGAGCAGTTGACTCATAATCAATTGGTCCGGGGTTCAAGTCCCTGCGGGCCCAGAAAAATTTACGTTTGAATATATTAATATAGCCCTGTGAAGTTAAATTATTTTTATGTATTGTTTGTCTATTCTTGTTTTAGCGTTCTAATCAGATTAAAGGAGATGGATCATAGTGTCAGATACTTCTGTTAATGTTCAAATAGCGAAACTTGTTGAATTGCAAAAGATTGATTATGAAGTTTATGATTTGAATGGCCAGCTAGAAGAAAAACCAGCCATGCTAGAAGAAATAAAAGAATTGTTCGAGGGAAAGAAGGCAAATCTTCACGTATTAGAGGAAAAATTAAAAACTATTCAGTTAAGCAGAAAAGAGCAGGAATTAGAACTGAAAGTCAAGGAAGAAGGCGTTTCAAAAGCTAATGCACAGTTATCTGCAATAAAAACGAATAAAGAATATACAGCAAAGATTTCAGAGATTGAAAGCATTAAAGCCGATATGTCCGTGATTGAAGATAAGATATTGATTTCTTATGAAGAGTTTGACAAGGTTAATGCAGAAGTGGCAAAAGAAAAGGCTAATGTTGCAGAAGAAGAAAAAAAATATTTGTTGCAGAAATCAAAAATTGATGATGAGATCAATATCATTAAAGATCGCATCAAAGTTTTGAAATCCCAAAAATCTAAGGTAGGGTCAGAGGTCGATCCTGCTTGTTTGGATATGTATGAAAAGATATTAGTGCGTAAAAATGGATTAGCCATTGTTCCTTTAAATGGCAATATTTGTGGTGGTTGCAATTTGAACGTGTTGCCGCAGGAAATAAATAATTTAAAAAAGAAGCATGAATTGGTTTTTTGTGAAAAGTGCAACAGGATCCTTTATCTTGAAGAATATCTGTAATAATGAAAAAATTTGAAATATATACTGATGGCGCGTGTAAAGGTAATCCTGGGGAGGCTGCGATAGGTGTTGTTATAAATTGTGATGGAAAGTGTGTTGGCGAAATATCAAAGCCAATTGGAGAAGCGACAAATAATATCGCTGAGTATTCGGCACTTGTTTTTGGATTGCAGGAATTGCTTGTGTTAAGAGCCGATGACGTCAATGTCTACACAGACAGTGAATTAGTTTATAAGCAAGTTATCGGAGCTTATAAAATTAAAAATGCGAAACTAAAGTTTCTTAATGACCAGGTCAAGTCATTGGCCCGGGGTTTTAAGAGTTTTAAGATCAGTCATGTTCCTAGAGAAAAGAACAAAGATGCTGATAGATTGGCATCTGAAGCATTAAAGGAAACGAAAGAAAAGCAAACCGATATGGTTGCCTCACTGTTTGAATACAGCGAGGAGGAAAGTCCGAGCTCCAAAGGATAATGCATCCCGGTAATGCGGGAATTCTTCAGTGATCTAGCGTATGGCGAATAGCGTTTAGTAATGAGAATATAAACTATCCGCTAAATGCTATGCCCTATTTTCTGGAGGATGATCAGAGCTACAGTGACGATGTAGGCATAAACGATCTGTGATCGTTTATGCTTAAGTGAAACGAGCAATCTCTGCATGGAGCAATGCCAAATAGGAAGAGAATTGATGTGCAATAGGTACTTAGTGCTTATTGCATGGAATGCGAATCGATCCGGTTCGTTTGAATCTTCGGGTAGGCTGCAAGAGTTTGAAAGAGTAATCTTCAAAGTGAGTTGAATAACCATAGGTTTCTAAAGAGCATTTTGTATTTTTACCTTAAGTGTTAAAACATGGACAAGCTAAATATATGAATGCTCATGTGATACTTACAGAACTCGGCTTATCGGTTTGCTTTTATAATATTTAATAAATTACATCTAGACAAAATTATTGAAATAATCCCATTAGAGCACAATTTATTTATTTGTTATCTGAATGGGACCATTGAAGGGGGTTAAAATGTCGGGACATTCAAAGTGGGCAAGTATTAAACATAAGAAGGCAGCAACTGATGCAAAAAGAGGCGCAGCTTTTACAAGGGCTATTAGAGAGATCACGTCTATTGCTAAGGCAGGTGGAGGAAATCCGGAGATGAATCCATCGCTTAGGACTGCTATTGACAAGGCACGTGCTATCAACATGCCATCAAGCAATATCGAGAATGCAATAAAAAAAGGTACTGGTGAACTTCCTGGTGTTACTTATGAAGAAGTGACTTTCGATGCTTATGGTCCCGGCGGAGTTGCTATGTTGATAACTGGATTGACAGATAACAGAAATAGAACAACTGCAGAGATCAGAAATATTCTTTCAAAAAAGAGCGGTAATCTTGCTGGCCCTGGAAGCACAGCGTTTTTATTCTCTAAAAAAGGTTTTGTTGCCATAGCAAAAGACAAGGTTTCTGAAGACGATTTAATGGGTATTGTATTGGATGCAGGCGCTGAAGACATTAATTCAGAAGGCGAAAATCATGAAATTACATGTGAAATTGGTGATCTAGCTGTTGTAACGGATGCTTTGAAAGCAAAAGAAATACCTGTTATGACTGCTGAAATGACAATGATTCCAAGTACAACAGTTAAGGTTATTGGTAATGATGCAAAGCAGCTTTTAGCTCTTATGGAAGCACTTGAAGAACAAGAAGATGTTCAGAATGTCTATGCAAATTTTGATATCTCGGACGAAGAGATGGAAAAACTTGCACAAGAATAAATTGATAGCGGGGTTTAATGAGGATATTAGGGATTGATCCTGGGTTAAAGGCGACTGGCTATGGTTTTATTGAATTTAATAAAGGCATGATAAGACTTATTGAGACAGGAACGATTGAACCTAAGCAAAAAGATTTGTTTCAAGATCGCCTTAACAAGATTTATATTATTCTTGATGAACTTATTCAAGAGCACAAGCCTGAGGTTATGGTCCTGGAAAAACTATATTCCCATCATAACCATCCAATAACATCAAGCATACTTGGCCATGTTCGAGGAGTAATATGTATACTCTGCGCAAAAAGAAGTGTTGAGCTGGCTGAGCTAAGTCCCAAAAGAATACGTAAATCTGTTGCCGGTAATGGCAATGCCTCAAAAATCCAGGTTAAACGTTTGGTTGCTGAGATATTAAATGTTGATGAACAGAGACTTACTCTTGATGCAAGCGATGCTCTGGCTTTAGCCTTAGGCTATGCAAATATAAATAGATGTTAGTACTGTATTGATTTTATTATGTGTTGTTCAAGGCCTGTATTTTGGCATAGATGCCGGTATGTGAAGCCCAGGACTCAATTAAAGCAGGAAGATCTAACTTAAAATGATTGCAAGAATTTCCGGAAAACTCGTAGAAAAAAAAGAACATTCACTTATAGTAAATGTTGCAGGCTTATTTTATGAGATCATGGTTCCAGCTCCGGTTTTAGCGAGAATTGAGGATACGATTGACGATGCAGGTAATGTTAATCTGTTTACCTATTACTATTTTCAAATTGGTCCATCAAGTGGGATTCCGATAATTATCGGCTTTATTAATGAGATAGAAAAAGATTTTTTTCAGCAATTTATCAAAGTTTCCGGCATAGGCCCAAGAGCTGCCGTAAAAGCTTTGAGCAAGCCGATATCTGAAATAACAACTGCGATAGAGAACGGTGATGTGAAGTATTTAAAAACTTTGTCAGGTATCGGATTGCAGAAGGCAAAGGAGATCGTAGCAAAACTTCAGGGAAAGATCGGGAGATATGGATTGATCCAGGATAAAGACCAAGGCGCAAAGAAGGAAGCCGCCGTTCCTGACTGGCAGGATGAGGCATTGTCAGTTCTGATAAAGTTGCAATACAAGAACCAGGAAGCTATCGATATGATATCAAAAGCTGTCGAGAGAAATAATGGTATTAGCACAGCAGAAGAACTATTAAATGAGATTTATAAGCAAAGGGTGAAAAAGTAATGGAAGATTCATTCGTTGAAAAAAAAGAAGAGCAATTGAACGGAGCTGTTGATAACCTTGCTGATGAAGGTCAAGGTGTATCCGAGCAGATCGAAGATGATCAGAGAGCACAAGACCAGGGGCTTGATGGTATTGTTGAAGAGTTTCAACATGGAAATGAAGGCGCTGTTGCTGAGCAAGATAGCGGGCAATCAACTAAGGGAGATATATCTGAAAATGAGGGAGTACCTGATGAGGAGTCTTTTGATAAAGAAATGATGGATCAGGCTAAAGAGATAGAGGAGATAAATAAGGCAGCGGAGAAAGAAGAGGATATTGATGAGGATCAGCCTCAAGAAGAGGATAGCTTTGAGGAACATAATATAGCTGACTGCGGCGATGATATTACAACTCATATAAAAGGGGTCCTTGAAGCTTTGTTGTTCGTTAATGAACGGCCGATCACTTTAGAGCAGATAAAGAAAGTCCTGGATACTGTTTCTGGAGCTGAAATAAAGAATGCGATCAGCATGTTAGCAAGCGAATATGCTGAGAAAAAAAGTGGGATCACGATAAAAGAGATAGCTGGCGGGTATCAAATGTTCAGCAACTCAACTTATGCCTCATATATAAAGAGTTTTTATAAGACAAAACATAAAGAGAAGCTGTCAAAACCGGCATTGGAAAGCTTGGCAATTATTGCATACAAGCAGCCTGTTTCAAGGTCGGATATAGAATTGATCAGAGGCGTAAATTCTGATGGGGTTGTTGCCCATCTTTTTAATAAAGAGCTTATTAAGATAGTTGGAAGAAAAGATGTCCCCGGCCGTCCGTATCTTTACGGAACTACAAAGCAGTTCCTCGAATACTTTGGGCTTAAGTCAATGGATACATTACCGAAACTCGAGGAGTTCCCTTCTCTGATGGCTGAAAAAGATGATAATTCCACTAAGGTAGTAGAAGAAGACGTTATAGCTACAGTTCCTCGTGAAGAGTCTTCTGCAGATCCTGCAAATGTTGAGTCTATGGAGGATGCAGATAATGTTGTTATAAGGTCTGAAGATGAGGAAGTTGAAACAGAAAGAGTTGAGTCCCTGGATGAAAATGATCGAGAGCGAGGATGAGAATATGAGTCTTGAAAATTTAAGGAAGAAGATAAATGCCCTTGATTCTAAGCTGGTAGTTATTCTTAATGAAAGAGCTAAGATCAGCAAGAAAATCGGAGAAAAAAAGGCAAAAGACAACAAAGGTATTTATTCTCCGTCAAGGGAAAAGCAGGTATTAAAAAGGATAAGGGACCTGAATAAGGGCCCTCTTTCGGTTGAGGCCTTTGAGGCGATCTATAGAGAGATAATGTCCAGCTCCCTTGCTATTGAGAAAATGAGCTCTGTAGCCCATTTAGGTACGGAAGGATCATATACCTATACAGCGGCAATGAAACATTTCGGCTCTTTAGTGAACTATCAGCCGTGCGGAAGCATTTCGGAGGTTTTTCAAAAGGTTGAGCACAATGATTGTGATTACGGAGTTGTTCCGATCGAGAATTCGACAGAAGGAGTTGTGACGTATACTGTTGATCTTTTAGTTGATTCTGAATTAAAAATATGCTCGCAAAGGCTTCTTAAGATCTCGCATGCTTTAATGTCAAAAGGTTCGATGAAAAGCATTAAGAAAGTGTACTCTAATCCTCAGGTTTTCGGACAGTGCAGGAACTGGCTGGCTGTTAATTTGCCGAAAGCTGACCCAATTTGGGTGGCATCAACTACAGAAGCAGCTAAGATAGCAGCAGAAAAAAAAGATTCAGCAGCTATTGCCTCGATTGAAAGTGCAAAGATATACAAATTGCCGGTCCTGAAATCCAATATCCAGGATATTGCACATAATACAACCAGATTTCTGATAATTGCGAAGGAGGATGCAGCTCCTACAGGAAATGATAAGACATCAATATTGTTCTCGATAAAAGACAAAATGGGCGCCTTGCATGACATGTTAGTGCCTTTTTACAAGAACAAGATCAATTTAACGAGGATCGAATCGAGACCGTCTAAGAAACGCGCATGGGATTATTATTTTTTTGTTGATTTTCAAGGGCATAGGCAGGATAAAAATGTTATGATAGCTTTAGACCAACTCGAGAAGATGTGTAAATATTTAAAGGTATTAGGTTCTTATCCCATATTGTAGTTAACTATGGGGTATGGAATAAAGAGATCTGTTTTAAATGAAAAGTGTTGCAAAGAAAACTATTTTTAATATTAAGCCTTACATTCCTGGCAAGCCTATCGCTGAGGTGAAAAGGGAATTAGGATTAAAAGAAGTTATTAAGTTGGCTTCAAATGAAAATCCTTATCCTCCTTCGCCTAAGATCTTAAAAGCTATTTCAAAAGCTGCCAAGGAAGTGAACCGTTATCCTGACGGAGATTGTTTCTATTTAAGAAGTGCCCTCGCGAAAAGGCTTAAGGTCAATCCAAGACAGCTTATATTTTCAAATGGGTCAGATGAGCTTATCATTATGGCAGCGCGTGCCTTTGTCGATAAAGGCGATGAGGTGATCATAGCTAAGCCGTCATTTCTTATCTATGAAATTGCATCGAAAATAGAAGGTGCAAAGATCAAGAATATTCCTTTGAAAGATTTTAGTTATGACCTTGATGCTATGAAGAAGGCGGTGACCAAGAGGACAAAGATCATATTTCTGGGAAATCCGGACAATCCTTCAGGAACTTATTTGAAACAAAAGGATATGGAGAAGTTCTTAAGAGGTTTAAGAAAGGATATTCTGGTGTTTTTTGATGAAGCATATCATGAATATGTTGATGAAGGCGACTACGTTGATTCACTCGGATTGCTTCAGGCAAACAAGAATGTGATAGTTACAAGGACTTTTTCAAAGATGTATGGCCTAGCTGGACTTAGAATAGGCTATGGGATAGCGAGCCTTGAGCTTATTGATATTTTGAATCGCATACGTGAACCATTTAATGTCAATTCAATAGCACAGGCTGCAGCATTAGCATGTTTGAACGAAAAGGCATACTTCAGGGGTATTGCAAAAAAAGTAAGAGATCAAAGAGAGTTCCTTTATAAAAGCTTTGATAAGCTCGGATTGGAATTTAAAAAAAGTTGTACAAATTTTATTTTGATCAATGTAAAAAGTGACGCTAATTTGGTATCTCAAGAATTATTAAAGAAAGGTGTTATCGTTCGTAATATGAGTTCTTGGGGCATGAAAGATTTTATCCGTGTAAGTATTGGGACTCAGAAAGAGAATAGAAAACTTATAAAAGTGTTAGGTGAAATATTATGATAGTTGTCTTAAAGAATGATGTTACACAAGAGCAGATCGATCATTTATTAGATAAGACTGCAAAGCTGGGTCTTAAGCCACACATTTCCAAGGGTGTAAAAAGAACAGTTATTGGATTTATTGGCCCTGAAGATGTTCTTCGTGTTACACCTCTTGAGGTTTTTCCGGGAGTTGAGCAGGTAATACCTGTTCTGGCACCTTACAAATTGGTTTCAAGGGAATTTAAAAATGATTCTTCTGTTGTTCAGATCAATGAAAAGATCTCTTTCGGCGGTAAGAAAATACCAATTATTGCTGGCCCATGCTCTGTAGAGAGTAAAGATGGGATAAGGTCAATTGCTCAAAAAGTTAAGGAATCAGGGGCAACGATCCTAAGAGGCGGGGCTTTTAAGCCGCGCACTTCTCCGTATGAATTTCAAGGATTGGGAGAAGAAGGATTAAAATACCTTTCTGCAGCAGGCAAAGAATTCGGGTTGGCAACTATAACCGAAGTAATGGATTCCCGGGACATTGGATTAATTTGCAAGTATGTTGATATATTGCAAATAGGGGCGCGTAATATGCAGAATTTCTCTCTTTTAAAAGAGGTCGGAAAAATAGAAAAGCCGGTCGTTCTTAAGAGGGGAATGAGCGCCACAATCAAAGAGTGGTTAATGTCCGCTGAATATATTCTTTCAAACGGAAATTTTAATGTGATCTTATGTGAGCGAGGGATAAGAACGTATGAAACAGCAACACGCAATACTTTGGATATAAATGCAGTGGCTGTTGTAAAGCAATTATCACATCTTCCTATTATGGTAGATCCGAGTCATGCAACAGGAAAATGGAACCTTGTTGAAAGCGCTTCAAAGGCTTCTGTTGCAGCTGGATGTGATGGATTGATGTTAGAAGTCCATGATAACCCTGAAAATGCTTTTTCAGATGGTCCTCAATCACTTCTTCCCGAGACGTTTAGCGCTGTTATGGCCATGTTAAAGAATATTGCAGCGGCGGTATCAAGAGAGATATAAAAAATGATAATAAAAAACACTCCATTTAAAAGAGTTACAATCATAGGCGTAGGGTTGATGGGTGGCTCTTTAGGGCTGGCGCTAAAGAAGAGAGGTCTGGCTCGCGAAGTTGTCGGGCTAGCTTATCGCCAGTCATCGTTAGTTCAGGCTATTAAAAATAAGGCAATTGATGTTGCTTTCACAGACCCCCAAAAAGCAGTAAGGAATTCTGACATGGTTATTTTGGCAGCTCCTGTTGATTCCATTATTAAGATCCTGCCGACAATAGCACCTCACATAAAAAGAGGTTGTGTTGTAACTGATGTGGGTAGCACAAAGTCAGAGATCGTTGAAACAGGCGAGAAGGTTTTGCCTGTCCCGGGATTTTTTGTTGGAGCACATCCTTTAGTGGGCTCAGAGAAAAAAGGCGCTGATTATTCAAGTGCTGATCTTTTTGAAGGCGGGACATGTATAATGACCCCCACAGAAGCAACTAACCAGATCGCAAAAGAAAAAGTAAAGTATCTTTGGACAAAAGTCGGGTCAAAAGTTTGCATTGTGACACCGGAAAAACATGATGAGATATTAGCGTATGTAAGCCATCTTCCTCACTTGCTGGCTTATGGATTGATCGATGTTATACCACAAGAATTTTTAGAGTATGGTTCGACGGGTCTGAAGGATACAACTAGAATAGCCTCTTCGTCACCTCAGATATGGAATGATATCTGCTTGGCAAATTCGAAGAACGTGATCAAGTCATTAGACGAAACAATTAAACGCTTGGGAGAAATTAGAAACTCAATTCTTAATAGTGATGATAAGGGCTTGCTCGCTTTATTTACCAAGGCAAAAGAAAAAAGAGATGGTCTTCAATAATGGTAAAAAAAGATCAAGTAATGGTAGTGACGATCGATGGCCCAGCAGGCGCAGGGAAAAGTACGATAGCAAAGAAATTGGCGAAAGTTTTGGGGGTGTCTTATTTGGATACTGGGGCGATGTATCGCGCGCTTACTCTTAAGGCCATGAGAGAAGATGTCAATATGGAAAGCGAAGACGATCTAATTGCTTTGGCTAAAAGGACTACTATTGATATAGAGAGCTTGGATAGCGGTGTCAAGGTGCTGCTGGATGGGGAAGATGTCAGCCAGGATATAAGGACGGTGGAGGTCACAAATAACACTTTTTATGTAGCTCGTGCGGCCGGAGTAAGGTCCATAATGGTAGAGTGGCAAAGGGAAATGGGCTTGAGAAAAAGCGTTGTTATTGAAGGCAGAGATGTCGGCACTGTTGTCTTCCCGAAGGCAACAAGAAAATATTATCTCGATGCGGACGTTGAAGAAAGAGCAAAGCGCAGATATGATGAGCTGATAGCCAAAGGGGAAGAAGTTGATCTTAAGGATGTCCTTAGTGATGTAAAGGTAAGGGATGAAAAGGATTTTACAAGAAAAGTCGGCCCGCTTAAAAAGGCTAAAGATGCAGTGGTAATAGATTCGACAAAAATGACAATTGACGAAGTTGTCGAAGAAATGAAAAATAGAATATAGAAATACAATTTATAATGGACCAAGCATTAATAAGAAATTTCTCGATCATTGCACATATTGACCATGGTAAGTCTACTTTGGCTGACAGGTTATTGCTCTCTACCGGAGCTATTGATGAAAGGAAATTCAAGAACCAGTTGCTGGATGATATGGACCTTGAGAGGGAAAGAGGCATAACAATAAAGGCTTCAGCGGTTACTATCAAATATAAGGCAAAGGACAAGAAGACATATACCTTTAATTTGATCGATACTCCCGGGCATGTTGACTTTACTTATGAAGTTGAAAAATCATTGAGAGCAGGTGAAGGCGCATTACTTGTCGTTGATGCTACTCAGGGAGTAGAATCTCAGACAGTGGCAAACTTTTATCTTGCTATCGATAACAATTTAGAGATACTTCCGGTCTTAAATAAGATAGATGTTGCAAGTGTGGACATAGAACATGCCCAATTACAGCTAATGGAAATGCTTGGCTTTGATGATGAGCATATCCAGCTTGTTTCCGCTAAAGAGGGGACCGGCGTAGATAAGCTTTTAGAAAAGATCGTCGAGTTCATCCCTCCTCCAGATGGTGATCCAGAAAAGCCACTTAAAGCACTGATCTTTGATATGAAGTATGATATCTATAAAGGTATTATTGTTTATGTGAGGGTTGTTGATGGCGTGTTGAAACCGGATATGAGGATCAAAATGATGCATATGGACAGGGAACACTCTGTCGAAGAGCTGGGAGTTTTCAAGCCGGAGGCTACAAAAGTTAAACAGCTTTCTGCTGGTGAGGTTGGCTACCTGACTTGCAGCATTCACGATACGAAACTTGTCAGAGTAGGAGATACTGTTACTGATGCAAACAACCCTGTTGATAAGCCTTTAAAAGGTTATAGATATTTGAATCCACTGGTTTTTTGCGGAGTCTATCCTGTTAACACTAAAGATTTCATGGTGCTTCGTGAAGCAATTGAGAAGCTTAGATTGAGTGACCCTAGCTTGGTCTATGAAAATGAAAGTTCAGTTTCTTTTGGTAACGGTTTTCGTTGTGGCTTTCTTGGGCTTCTTCATATGGACATTGTTCAAGAACGATTACAAAGGGAATATGACCTCAATCTTATTTTAACAACTCCGAATGTCCGCTATAAAATTAACCTTAAGGATGGCAATGTAAAAGACCTGGAAAGCCCTGTTGAGCTGCCTGATAGCTCGTTAATTTCAAGTATTGAAGAGCCTTTTTTGACTGTTTCGATTTTTTCTCCTGTAGAGCACATGGACAAAGTAATGGATATGGCTAAAAGAAAGCGTGGTAATTTTGTTAGTAGTGAGTATGTTTCTGATCGAATGAAAATAATATTTGATATTCCCCTCTCAGAAGTCATAGTTGATTTCAATGATATGATAAAATCAGTTACTCGAGGCTATGGCTCGATTGATTATAAGTTCAAAGGTTATTATCCTGCCACTGTCTCAAAGCTTGATATATTGATCAATGACAAAGACTGTGAGGCGTTTTCCTGCCTTATACATAAAGAGCATGCTTATCAAAAAGGATTAAGCCTTGTTACAAAGCTTAAGGATCTGATCCCTCAACAGCTTTTTGAAGTTAAGATCCAGGCAGTATGCGATGGCAGGATTATTTCCAGCGCGAAAGTCAAAGCAGCAGGTAAAAATGTTACCGCTAAATGTTATGGAGGAGATATAACAAGAAAACGTAAACTTTGGGAGAAACAAAAGGAAGGTAAAAAGCGGCTTAAGCAGATAGGGAATGTTGAGATCCCGCAAGAAGCATTTATGGCAGCTTTAAAGATTTAATATGGCAAAAAAAATTGATAACAATCCTGAGAACGGGAATGCAATAAAATCAGAAATCCGAGAGTGGACGGAATCGATCATAATTGCGCTTATACTTGCAATATTCATCCGGGCGTTTTTTATCCAGGCTTTTAAGATTCCGAGCGGTTCAATGAGGCCAACATTGATAGAGAGAGACCGGCTGATGGTCAATAAGTTGCGCTATGGGCCGTTGATACCATTTACAAAAATCAGGCTTCCGGGTTTTTCTAAAATTAAAAGAGGGGATGTTATTGTGTTTGTGTATCCTCAAGATAAAAAAAGGGATTTTATCAAAAGGGTAATTGGCCTGCCTCGGGAAATGCTCGAGATAAGCGAGGGTGATATCTATATAAACGGCAAAATGATAGATGATCCGCTGATTAAAAACAGATATTATTACAACCGTGAAAATTCTCAATATGGAAAACCTGGGCAAATCATAGAAATCCCATCAGGTCAGGTGTTTGTTCTTGGTGATAATAGCCAATCAAGCCATGACAGCCGCTATTGGGGGTTTGTACCGATGGAAAATATAATAGGAAAGGCAGAATTCATTTATTGGCCTTTTAACCGGATGAGGCTGATAAAGTAATTAGACCTAGAAATCAATAAATTTTTTGTTGGGCCGGTCTTGTGCAGGACTTAATATTTGTTTTTGGAAAAATCATAATTGCCTTATGAACAGATTATTTTTAATTTTAATTGCTGTTTTTCTTTGTGGGTGTCAAACAATTAAGCAGGATACTTCATTAGGACAAACAGCCCATGAAAGCAGGGATGATCAGGAATCAGCGCTTTTGGCGGTTGTTGGTGCGGTTAGCGATAAGGAATTGAGCGAAAAGGACCTGCGCAATTTGGTAAAAGATATAAAGAATGATGAAGAGGCCCGATCAGCGATCAATGTTGTTGCCGATTCAATCAGTAATAAACAGTTAAGGGTCAAGTATTGCCCGGTGACAGGAAAACGATATGCTGCTAGTCTAAGCATTTGTCCAGTGCATAACGTAGAGCTGAAGTGGGTTGAGTAATATATTTTATTTTTTGGGAGAAATATATGAAGGTCGGGGACAATAATGTCTTTTCATTTGAATATGTTTTCTCTTCTTTGTCGAATATGACATTTGCAAACAAGATCACTATTTGCCGTATAATTGTTGTCCCGTTCTTTATTGCTACTGTTTTATACTATTCTCCAGAATTTGAGCTTTTAAGATGGGTTGCTTTAGGATTGTTTTTATTTGCTGTTATTTCAGATGTAATAGATGGGTACATCGCAAGAACAAGAAATCAGAAAACAACTGCTGGCGCAATTCTCGATCCATTGGCGGATAAGTTGTTATTGATCAGTGCTTTTACTTGCTTGTATTTTAAACCAGAAATAGCTTCTTCATCTTTGAAGCTCCCAATATGGTTTGTAGTAGCTGTGATCAGCAGGGATATTATCTTGTTATTAGGGGCAATGATAATATTTTTAGTACGGGGGATATTTAGCGTAGAGCCAACAAAATGGGGAAGGGCAACAGCATTTTTTCAGATCACATCGGTTTTTAGTGTATTTTTGCATTGGGAGTTTGGTTTGTATATTTGGATTGTTACTTTGATCTTAACTTTGATATCTCTTATTGGTTATACAATTAAGGGAATCGAAATTATAAATAACGAAAGCTAATATTTATGATAATTCTTGGTATTATAATATCTTATTTTATCGGGTCTATACCTACTGCATATATATATGGAAAACTTTACAAAGGTATAGATATCAGAGAGCATGGATCAGGTAATGCTGGTGCTACAAATGTGTTTCGTGTTTTAGGCAAAATCCCGGGCATTATAGTTCTAGTCATAGATATTTTGAAAGGTGTTTTGCCTGTTGTTATTGTTGCTGATGTTTTAGGCTCAACACAAGTTATTGAGCGCATCTTATTTGCAGTATGCGCGGTATGCGGGCATAATTGGACAATATTTCTTAACTTCAAGGGTGGTAAGGGTATAGCGACAAGTTTAGGTGTACTGATCGGCCTTACTATTAAAATTGCTTCAATAAGGATCGTACTTATTTTGACTGTTTTATCCTGGCTTGTTTCTTTCGCTATTACCGGCATTGTTTCTCTAAGCTCAATAATAGCAGGCACTTTTCTGCCCGTAATCATGGTTTTTTCAGGACAATCTTTTGAAATTATCTGTCTTGGTGTGGTTTTCTGCATTTTTGTTACACTAAGACATCGTCCCAACATAAAAAGACTTCTTGCTGGCAAAGAGCCAAAAGTCAAGCTCCCATTCCATAAAAAATAATCTAAGCATCTTTATTATTATATCTATTAGTAGTTAGTCCTATTCTTAAAAACCAATAAACTTATATCTTGATTTTCTCGTCAATAAATCCAAAGAAAACGGTTTCTTTTATCATCCATGGTGCCCTTGTTTGTATAACAATGGATGTTATACTTTCATTGGAACAATAATTGGAAGGATGGTAATGAGAATTTTACAGTTTAAGAAAAAAACTGACAGAAACAATCATATTAAAACATTTTCTATCACTCAGAAAAATGAGGATAAACAATGTGTAACTCGTGTTCATAAGAGTTTTTTGTATAATGTTTCGCATACAGCTAAAATAGCTCCCGTAATTGAGCAGCCACAGGTTTATATTAAGAAGTGTTTTGATTCGGAAAAAAGCATCGAGAAATTAAAGTTTAAGGTAGAAGGCTGCTTCTACGTCACACACGATAGAGTTTTGTTCAGGGTTGATTTTAAGCATTCATTGATTATCCATATAAAATGGAAGAATAAGATTTTCTCCCCCAAAAAGTCAGAAATTCTGACTTGATAAACTTGTGTTTTACACAAGTGAAAAAGTAGCGTAAGGTTTTTTTTCCTTGCGCTATTTTTTTATTATATATCCTTGTAAATACTGTTTTTGAATAAAAAATAGTGTTTGTCTTGAAAAATTTATGATAGACTACATAACCAAACTTAATAATATTATTAATTTTATTAATTCCAACCAATGAAAAATTTAAATATATCTGCTTTTATAGTTTTAATTTTAGCCCTCGTTCTTAATGGTTGTTCTACTGTTTCTGCCGTTAAAGAAGTTTCTTCCGAGCTGGAGCCTATAGTAACAATTGCTGTTGAGCCCACAGTTGATTCAGTTGAAATTACGCAAGAGACAAAAGATGTATCACCCGTGCTTCAGAATGTTAATGAAGATGAGCTCGATCAATATAGTTTAAAAAAGGGCATAATTTTTGCTAAAACTGATTTTCAGGGGGTTCTTAAAAAAAGTTATGTTAAGTTCCTTTTTCAGGAACAGGGGAATTTGTCTAATAATTTTCAATTATTAATTGGTGAAAAGACGCCAGAAAACGTTTTTCCTTGGGATATTAAGACAGTAGAGCCCGGATATTTCTTTGTTGAATTGCCAGTAGGAGAATATAAGATCTCTACGATCTCGATCCCAGTAGGTTCTACAATCGCTACAGAGAACATTGATATCTCGCTCAATGTAAAAAACAATGCAATAACATATGTCGGTACCCTTAAAATAGTTGGGACTAAAGACAAGATTAAGATCGGCGGCGTTCCTGTTATTCAGCCGGGATTTGAATATGTCCCAGAGATCATTGATCAGCGAGAAGAGGCTTTTCAGATGTTTAATCAAAGATACCCTAAATTTTCAGGAGAGATCGGAATAGACCTTATGAAAATTGATAATTTAAAATAGGAGGAGTTATGAGCGTTAAAAATTTTATTTTGGGATTGATCATAATTGTCTTCATCGGATGTTCGACCACAAAGGATGCATCAACAGTTAGTAATCTGCAGGTCAAGGTTGCGCAGATCGAGAATAGGATGAATAAAAAAGAGCAAGAGCTTGAGAGGCTTAAGTATGAAGTAAAGGAGATATCTAAGTTAGTTGAAGGATATGATCCGATGCAGGATGATGAGACCAGTGATGATTTTGAAGACATAAAGATAGATGAACCAACTGTCAAGAAGCCGGTCGCTAAAACTAAAGTAATTCCAAAGGAAAACGGGATAATAAGGGTTTCAGTTAAGGTAAACACTATCCAAGAAGCTTTATTAAAAGCTGGATATTATAGTGGCTCAATAGATGGAAAGCTTGGAAGCAAGACAAAAAGTGCAATTATGGAATTTCAAAAAGACCACGGGCTTGTTGCCGATGGAATTATAGGTAAAAAGACCTGGGATGAAATGAAAACTTATTTAGAGAAATAGTATTATAGTAATAAGAATTAAAATTCAAAAGTTTTTTTAATGCTCTATAGTTATTTTATGTTATTAGTGCTTTTCCTCTAATCTTGAAAAATATTAAGAATTTAAATCCTATCAGAATAATCCAAAAGATCCTTCCGGCCTTAGCAATATGTATCCTGGGAATGATCGTGTATTCTAATTCCCTGAAGATCCCCTTTCACTTTGATGATCAAATATTTATTATAAATAATCCTACGATAAGAAACTTGGGTGATATTGGCCAAATATTCAAGAGCTTATTGCCTGAGCGTTCAAGGTTTATTGCATTTTATTCATTTGCATTAAATTATCATTTTTATAAGCTGGACGTTTTTGGATATCACCTCACTAATCTTATAATTCACATTGTATCTTCATTGTTGGTTTGGAGGATGGCATTGCTTCTAATTTCTGCCCCTTTGGTTAAAGATGATAAAGTATTTAAAAATAAAGATTTGATCGCGTTTTTTGCAGCTTTGCTTTTTGTTTCTCATCCTGTACAAACCCAGGCGGTAGTCTATATAACACAACGGTTTGCATCCCTTGCAACACTGTTTTATTTGTTGTCAGTTGTTCTTTATTTAAAGGCCCGGCTAATTGGTGAAAATACAAAAGCAAGGCTGGGATATTTTATTGCTAGCGGTCTTGCGGCTTTGATGGGTATGTTTACCAAAGAGATCACTATTACAATACCTATAACAATAGTGCTTATTGAAGTATTGTTTTTTGGTTCAAGAAGTAAAAACGAAAACTTCTTCATATATCTTAAGAGCGGCAAAAGATGGCTTTATCTGCTAATATTTCTCGCGTTCTTTTTGATCATTCCTAAGCTGTTTCATTTTACTGTAGTGGATCAATTATTCTCACCAAAACAATCTAATTCGCATGATGGAGACATAATAACGTTTGGTAGATATGTATTAACCCAGTTCAGGGTTTCTGTTACATTTATTAAATTGCTTTTTGTGCCAGTTAGCCAGAATGTTGACTATGATTTTGCATTATCAAAGTCTTTATTGGACCCAGAAACAATGCTGAGCTTCATGGCTTTTTCTTTAATGTTCTTAGCAGGGATAATGTTAAGGAAAAAGAATGTTTTGGCTTCTTTTGGGATCCTTTGGTTTTATGCCACGTTCTTGCCGAATTTTGTGCCTAGGTCAGATGTGATATTTGAACATAAGCTTTATTTGATATCTTTTGGATTTTGTTTTCTTGCTGCAACAATTGTATTTAAAAAATTTCGATCTAAGCGAAATGGGATCATATTGCTGTGTATTATTATTTTCATATATTCGGTATTAACTTATCAGCGGAATCAAATTTGGAGGAGTGAGGTCTCGCTTTGGACTGATGCGGCAAAAAAATCACCATTTAAATCACGCGCTCTTAACAACCTGGGATTTGCCCTTTTAAAGCAAAAGAAATTTGATCTTGCCTTTCAGTATTTTAATAAGGTTATTAAGTATAATCCTGCTTTTGTAAGGAGCTATGATAACAGGGGGACTGTTTATCATCAATGGAATAAAAATGACTTAGCCTTAAATGACTTTAATAAGGCGATAGAGCTTAATCCAGGCTTTGCAAGAGCTTATTATAATAGAGCCAATGTGTACAGGGATGAAAAAAAATATGACCTTGCGATACAGGATTATTCAAAGGCTATTGAATTGCAAGACAATTACACATTGGCTTATAACAATAGAGGTAATGTGTATAGCTTTAAAAGCGAATATGACCTCGCTGTTCTGGATTACAATAAGGTTTTGGAGCTTAATCCAGGCTTTTTGCGAGCTTACAATAATAGGGGGGCTGTTTATATCGCAATAAAACAGTATGACCTTGCTTTAAAGGATTTAAACAAGGTCATAAATCTAGAGCCAAAACGTGCAAAATCTTACTACAACCGGTCCTATATATATAGAGTAAAGAACCAGTACAAAGAAGCTCTGGATGATGCTATTAAAGCAAAAGAGTTAGGCCAGCCAATAAGTGATGAATATATTGAAGAATTAAGAAACAATGTTCTTGGGCCAGAATAAAATATTCCTATTGCAGAAAATGTTTATAATAAAAAGAATTAGCTTAATAATTGCGATATGCCTTGTTGCGGTCATATCGTATTCAAACTCTTTCAACGGGCCATTTCATTTTGATGACCTTCCCTTTATTGTTGAGAATCAAACAATAAGGGATATTGGGGATATTGGAGCTATCTGGAAGGGCGTTTTGCCGCAGCATTCAAGATTTGTGGCTTTCTATACTTTTGCTTTAAATTATCACTTTAATAAGCTTGATGTTTTTGGATATCATGTTACAAATCTGGTAATCCACATTATCTCTTCTCTGCTCGTTTGGTGGTTTGTTGCATTGTTGATCGATTCACCAGGTATTAACGATGAGAGAATAGTCAAGAATAAACATAATATCTCGTTTTTTACCGCATTATTGTTCGTTTGTCATCCAGTCCAAACGCAGGCGGTTGTTTATATCTCTCAGAGATTTGCTTCATTGTCCACAATGTTCTATTTGCTGGCACTTTGTATGTATTTGTATGGAAGATCTTTTAGATCAAGGGGTAAAATCGTTTGGTTTGTTGGAAGTGGCCTGGCGGCATTGTTATCAATGTTTACCAAGGAGATCGCTATAACGATCCCGATCATGCTGCTGGTTATTGAGATAATACTGTTAAATCCTCAAATGAGCATAAAAGGTCACTTGTTATCAATGAAAAGAAACAATAGATGGATTTATTGTTTGCTGATCTTTAGTTTTTTGCTTATTATTCCTCAGCAGTTCGATTTTAGTATTAAGAGCCAGCTGTTCTCAGAGAAAATATCAAATTCACATAATGGCGATGTGATAACATTTGCCAGGTATTTTGTGACGCAATTCAGGGTTGTCATGACTTTTATAAGGCTTCTGTTTATTCCTGTAAATCAAAATGTGGATTATGACTTTGCTTTGTCAAAAAGCATTTTTGAGCCGGCAGCATTCTTTAGCTTTTTAGCGTTTATCATGCTTTTTGGCTTTGGGATATTTTATAGATATAAAGATCGTTTGGTCTCTTTTGGAATATTTTGGGTCATTGTAACATTTTTGCCGAATTTTATCCCGAGATCTGATGTGATCTTTGAGCACAAATTGTATTTGATATCTGTGGGCTTTTGCATTGTTATTGTAACAATGCTTTTTAGGTCTATCAAAGAGCCGAGAAACGCTATCGCGATCTTGTGCATTCTAACAATAGTATATTCAAAGCTCACTTATCAAAGGAATATTGTTTGGGGCAGCGAGTTGTCTCTTTGGGAGGACATTGCGAAAAAATCCCCTAAAAAATGGAGGGTGCACTATAATCTTGGAAGTGAATATTCTATTTTGCAGAAAAATGAGCTGGCTTTGTTGTCATTTAATGAGTCCTTAAGGCTAAACCCTGTTAATGCTGATTCATATAATAATAGAGGTAATATTTATGCAAGAACAGGGATGTATGAGCAGGCTTTAAGGAACTATAATAAAGCAATAGAATTAGATAGTAAGAATGCAAAGGCGTACAATAACAGGGGCTCAATTTATAGGTTAGAGGGACAGCTTGACAAGGCTTTAAGCGATTATAATAAAGCTGTTGAGCTGGATGAAAATTATTCTTTTGCTTACTTTAACAGATCAATGTTATTCAGTATCAAGGGTGATTATAGGAATGCATACTATGATGCTATAAAAGCAAGGACGCTTGGAAGAAATATACAAGATAGTTATTTAAATGAACTTAGGGAAAAGTATTAGCGATGAAGAAAGTGATATTAGTAATAATCTTATCTTTTATCGGCATTGCAATCTATTCAAATTCTTTGAATAGCGCGTTCCAGTTTGATGATACGCCATTTATTGTCGAGAATGTAACGATAAGAGACCTTGGAGATATTGGGGCGATCTGGAAAGGAGTCCTTCCTCAGAATTCCAGGTTTGTGGCTTTTTATTCTTTCGCACTTAATTATTATTTCCACAAATTAGATGTTTTTGGTTACCATGTGACGAATCTGGCAATTCATATTATTTCGTCGCTTTTGGTCTGGTGGTTTGTGTCCCTGTTAATATCTTCTCCTGGAGTGAAAGACGAAAAATTAGTTAAATATAGTCAAAGCATATCATTTGTTGCCGGATTATTGTTTGTTTGCCATCCTGTTGAGACTCAGGCGGTCGTTTACATCACTCAGAGATTTGCTTCAATGGCCACGATGTTCTACTTGCTGGCGGTTTGTTTGTATCTGCATGCCAGGTCACTAAGTACGAAAGGGTTCTCAAGATTTGCTGGTTTTTTTGGAAGTGGTATCGCCGCATTGCTGGGAATGTTCACAAAAGAGGTCACAATCACTATTCCGCTAATGCTTATTATTATTGAATTAATGTTTTTAAATCCCGGGAAGAAATTCAGTGATTTTCTTGAAGGCTTTAAGAAAGGCAATATGTGGATCTTTATTGTAATTATCCTGCTGTCTATATTTATAATTCCCCAGCAGTTCGAGTTTAGCGTTAAAGACCAGTTGTTTGGCGAGAAAGTCTCAAATTCTCATGACGGCGATATTATCACTTTCGGAAAATACTTTATAACCCAGTTTAGGGTGGCGGCAACTTTTATAAGATTGCTTTTTGTCCCTATCAATCTGAACGCTGATTATGATTTTCCGTTATCAAAAAATTTTTTTGAGGTCCGTGCATTTTTAAGTTTTATAGCTGTTTTGTCCGTTTTTATAATTGGCTTTTTAATAAGAAAAAAGAATATTCTGGTTTCTTTCGGAACACTGTGGTTCTTTGTTGCCTTTTTGCCGAATTTTGTTCCAAGGTCTGATGTTATATTTGAACATAAATTGTATTTGATATCCGTTGGATTTTGCATAGCGGCTTCATCGTTGTTGTATAAGCTCATAAGGGATCAAAAGGTCCGAATGTTCGTTGTCTGTTTTATAGTTGCATTATTTTCGCTGATGACCTATCAGAGAAACAGGGTATGGAAAAATAATTTAACGCTGTGGCTGGATGTTGTGGCGAAATCCCCGAACAAAGCAAGGGGCCACAATAATCTCGGGGCTGAATATATAAGGAGAGGGAAATATGACCTTGCTTTAGTTGAGGCGAATAAGACCCTTGAGTTAAATCCTGGTTATTACAAGGCTTATTACAACAGGGGCATAGCTTTTTATAATTACAGATTGTATGAGAAAGCGATTAAGGATTTTAAGAAGTCCATTGAGCTTAATCCGACATATCATGATGCATATAACTATTTGGGGATATATTATTTTAACAATGGAAAAATAGATCTGGCCCTTGAGAATTATAATAAGGCTTTAGAATTCAATCCCAACTATGTAAGCGCGTATAACAACAGGGGTATGATATATCTGAACAAAAGGCAGTTTGACACGGCTTTATCGGATTTCAATAAAGCATTGAGCCTGGACGATAAGCATATTAAGGCTTATTACAACAGGGGTAATTTGTATTATGCTAAAGGGCAGTATGGTAAGGCTATTGAAGAATATAATAAGGTTATAGACCTTGATCCGGGTTTTGTTGAGGTCCTCAATAATCGAGGTATATTGTATTTGAATATCGGTAAAGAGGATATGGCATTAGCAGATTTCAAGAAAGCCTTATCTATAAATAAAGATTATGAAATGGCTTATTACAACATAGGAGATCTTTATAGAAGACAAAAGAATTATGCGCTTGCTTATGAGTACTACAACAAAACGATAAGCATTAATCAGGCATTTTTAGATGCATATAATAGTCGTGGAGAATTATATTTTCAAGATAAAAAATATGATCTTGCTTTAAAGGATTTTAACAAAGCTATATCTGTAGACCCGGGACATGGCATGGCCTATTTTTACAGGGGCAATTTGAACAAAGTGCTCAATAACTATGATCAGGCTCTTGACGATTATGACAAGGCTCTTGAGACAAGTCCGAATAATCCTGAAGTTTTGTATTCAAGGGGAGAGCTTTATGATTTGCTGGGAGAAAGTGAAAAGGCACGTGCTGATTTTGACAAGGTATTAAATACATCTTCGGTATTTGTTGATACTTACTATAACCAATCAATTGATCTCAAAAGAGAGAATAAAGACGAGCTGGCAATAAGCGGATTTAGCAGGGTAATCAATGTAGATGAAAAGAATGCTGATGCTTATAATAACCGTGGGAATATTTATGGCAAGAAAGGACAGTACGATCTTGCGTTGGCGGATTACAATATGGCTATTAAGCATGATCCGAATCATGCAAAGGCTTTTAATAATAGAGGGACAGTTTACAGGGTGAAGGAACAATATGATTTGGCCCTGCAAGATTACAACAGGGCGATAGAGCTTGATCCGGCATATGCATTCTGTTATCTTAATCGTTCATTAGTTTACAGTTCGCTGGGTAAATATGAAAGTGCGCTAAATGATGCTAATAAATCGAAAATGTTAGGGCATGGAGTTGATCCTAGCTATACTGATCATCTGAAAAAGAATATAAAAAAATGAAAATCAAATTAATGCTTTTTATCCTGCTTTGCCTGGTCGGCATTGGGATCTATTCAAATGCGCTCAACGGGCCGTTCTTGTTTGATGACTCTATTTTTGTAGTTAACAATATAGCTATAAGGGATATCACTGAAGTATCAAAAATATGGAATGCACTATTGCCTCAGCCGTCAAGGTTTGTCGGCTTGTATACGTTTGCTTTGAACTATCACTTCCATGAGCTTGATGTTTTCGGTTATCACGCAACGAACCTGGCAATACATATCATTGTTTCCTGCCTGGTCTGGTGGTTTGCTTTAATGATACTGTCCACGGAGAAAGTTAAAAGATCAGGGCTGGTTAAGCATGAGGAATATGTAGCGTTTTTTGCTGCGCTTATCTTTTGCGTCCATCCAGTACAAACGCAGGCAGTTTCATATATCTCCCAGAGGGCGGCTTCACTGGCAACATTATTTTATTTATTATCGGCCTGTTTATATGTTAGAGGAAGATTGACTAAAAACAATATGGCGGTTTCTGCAGCATGTTTTGCTGGTGCGATTGTTTCCGGATTGCTGGGCATGTTTACCAAAGAGGTTGTCATAACGCTCCCGATATCGATTCTTTTATTTGAATATTTCTTCCTGTTGAAGAAGAGGGAAGATCCGCTTTCAGCAACAGAAAAGGGTGTGTTGATATTTTCAGTAATTATAATTCTTTCATTTATGCTTGTAATCCCATACCTTTTTAAGATGGGTGTCATTAATATGTTTTTTGGCGCTAAGCCGTCACAATCCCACCAGGGGGATATTATAACGTTCTGGAAGTATGAGCTAACCCAGCTTAGAGTTCTTTCATTGTTCATAAAGCTGATGGTTGTTCCCCTGGGGCAGAATTTTGATTATGACTTTGTTCTTTCCAGAAGCTTGTTTGAACCAAAGACATTCTTGTGTTTTATTTTTGTGATATTTGTCGGGATATTTGCGGTAAAGAGCAAAAAGAAGAACATGCTTGTTTCATATGGTATGTTTTGGATCTTCGTGACTTATTCGGCAAATTTAATCCCAAGAGCGAATGTAATATTCGAGCACAAGCTGTATTTGATATCTATAGGTTTTTGTTTTGCCATTAGTGCCGGCCTTTATTATGCGATCAGGGACCTCAAAAAATTTGTTTGGGTGATGGCCGCTATTGCGGTCGTACTTTCTTTTCTGACATATCAAAGGAATAAGGTCTGGGGAAATGAATTTTTGTTCTGGAGCGATGTTGTCAAAAAATCCCCAAATAAAGCAAGGCCGCACAATGATCTGGGGCTTGCGTATTTTAAGAAGGGGGATTATGATCCTGCACTGGAACATTATAACAGGGCAATAGAATTAGACGGAACCATTGAAGAGGCTTATAACAACAGGGGGGTTGTTTACACAAAAAGAGGACAGGATGAACTTGCTTTAGAGGATTTTAATAAGGCAATATCGATACGCCCGAGGTATGCAGACGCCTTGAACAATCGGGGTGTTATCTATAAAAGAAAAGGCATGTTTGATTTGGCGTTAAGGGATTATGTGGAAGCGCTAAGATATAATATGGCCTATCCGGATATATTCTTTAACATAGCTGTGATCTATGAAAAGAAGGGCAGGCTTGATCTGGCAGAAAGGAATTATGATAAAGCCATATCACTGGACAGATATAAGGCGGATGCTTATAACAACAGGTCTATTGTTTACAGTAAGGCAAAAAGGTATGAGGATGCTATGTCAGGCTTTGATAAGGCTATATCAATAAAACCGGATTATTTTGAGGCTTATAACAATAAAGGTTCTTTACTTTTTTTAAAAGGTGATTATGATGGTGCGGTAAAGAATTACAGCAAAGCGTTAGAGATTAATCCGAAATACTATGATGCGTATAAAAACAGGGCTTTTGTATATAGCAGATCGGACAATGTTGATCTTGCAATAGAAGATTATTCTGCGGCCATATCATTAAGATCAAATGATCCAGAGCTTTATTATTTTCGTTCGATGCTTTATGGAAGACAGGGGAAATTTAATAATGCATTAGAAGATGCAATGAAGGCCAAGCAAATGGGCCTTGAAATAAAAGATGAATATATTCAGGAAATAAAAGAAAGGTTGAAAAATGCAAGTAGTGGATCTTCAGATCAGTAAAAAAGAAGAGGAAGCAAACAGGACAGATATGGTTGGGGATACTCTTAGGTCTCAGGTTCTCGACTATTCGAAGGATTTTAAGACCTCATGGGTCAATTTGGGAAGGCATTTATATGCTATATGGCAGGATAAATTGTTTTATGGATGGGGCTTTGAAAAATTTGAGCATTATACTGAAGAAGAGTTGGGCTTAAAAAAACAATTATGCCAGAAGCTTCTTAAGACCTATCTTTTTGTCGAGCAGAATGAGCCTCAATATCTGGCGGTTGATTTTAAAGATTCAAGGGAAGCCGTTAATGTCCCTAATTATGACGCAGTAGATGTTCTTCGCTTAGCAAGGTCAAAACGTGAGTTGAACAAAGCTGATTATGCTAAGTTAAAAGCCGAGGTCTTTGATAAAGGAAAAGACGCATCTGTTGTCAGAAAAGAACTTACTGCGATAATGAAAGAGCGCAAGGAGGTTGACCCAGAAGAAGAAAGAGATAACAGGAATGAAGCTGCGATTAAAAGATTGCTCGGGGCGCTTGGTGTGTTCATGAAAGACATGGAAGTATTAAAATTAGCCCCTAAAGATATTATTAAAGAGGCTGATCAACTGATAAAAAAGCTTAAAGAACAAATATAGAAAATTGGCTTGAACTCCTGTATATAAGTAGTGATTTAAATGTAATGTTTGCTTGGGGTTAATCCTTTTTTTATTGTAAATAACAGTTTATGTATTAGAGAGGTGCTAATATAGGCAGCATATATTAATACTTAGCTAAAAAGACCGTAAATCCTCCCTTGGGAAAGCCTGCTTCTTTTGAGCTTTTTTCTTTTTTTTAACCACGTTTGACTTTGTTTTGTTTTCTATGTATTATGCTATAAATATTATTTATATTGTCTGTTCAAAGTAAATTCAATCTAAAACTGTGTAAGCAGATCTTTTTATATGCTGATTTTAAAAATAATTAAAGGTATTCTTCATCGGATAATAGGATTTTTAAGCGATAATTTTGATCTTTTATTATCCCTTAATATAGCTTTTGTTATTATAGTTGCAGCTTTAATGCTTGCGGTTGCATTAAATGATGAAGAAAAAAGGAGCGTGATAAAAGGATATGTTAATGACGTTTTTCTGATAATCATTATATCTATTGAAGCGGTTTTGATCATGTTGATGGGGCATGTTTATTGGAAGAATTATAAGCAGCCAGTTCAGGCTTTTGTTTACCCAAGAGATATTATTGATAATACATTTTGGGCTCCGGCAAAGTATAGTATTTTCTATGTTAATGGGGGTGTTTTAAGATCAATTAGCATAAACGGAAATAATGAAAGGACTTTATTTACTGCAAAGGATATTATAAAAGAGTTTAATTTTTCTCCAAATGGCAAGAAGCTTATAGTGGGCACTAAAAAGGAGATTTATCTTTTAGATCTAGACACTAACAAGAGTATTCTGGTTGATTCGCTGACGGATGAGATAGATTCTCATGAATTAAAAGGTACTTTTAGCTCGATCCAGTGGTCTCCGGATAGTGAGAAGTTTTGTTATGAAGCAGCACGCTGGTCGCAATATTCATCACAGGATAATTTTTATGTTTATAATTTAGTAAATGGCCAAAAAATAGGGTTAAAGAGCCCAAATAGAAGAATTACGTCCTTGCATTGGGATATTGATGGCGAGAATCTTTATTATATGCAGTATGAGTCAAAGGATACCATGCTTTATAGCTATCCTTATGAAATAAAAGTTTATAGGATGAAATTTGATGAAACAGAAGCTGAATTTATTGCGTCAATTCCAAGTGATAAATCAAGGATACCTTTTGAGAGCTTGAGATTTAGGGATGTTAAGCTGGCGGTTGCACAAAGGGGGAAGTCTTTTAGCAGGGTTAAATCATTGGGAGTGATTAAATCTAATAATGGCCGTATTGTTGGCATTGATGATTCTGATCATTTGTTTTTTATCAGGAACAGGTGGTTCCGAGAAAGATTGTTTAAGATACCTCGTGTGCTTGCACCAGACCGTGACCCCCGCTATCAATATTTGGGAGGAGACCTGACAATTGAACAAATGGCATGGATTCAGAATTCCCCGTTTGTTGTAATTGATGATAAACAAGAAGGCCTTTTGCTCCTTGATCCTTATAAGAAAAAAATAGGTTACATTGGTGTACAGGATGCAGATTTTATGGGATGGTATGACCAATAGTGACTTCTAATGTATTTAAAAATATAATAGTCAAAAAAATAGGAAGGTGATTATGGGTAAGAATACGGATGCTTTAGAGAAAGCAGCACAAGAAAGAAATTTAAGAAAACACACAGAAGCTGCAATAAGTCAAAAGAATGAGCTTTATGGTTATGGCATTATTGGAAAAAAAGGCTTAAAGAATTCTTTATTGATTTGGGTCTTTTCGGTAGCTGTTTTAGTAACAGTATTACTCGCTTTTAACAAACAAGGAAGCCAAAAGATACCTTTGAGCGAAATATTCCCTGAGCAGGAGGTTGCTCCAGCTGATGTTGAATATGAGTTTGTTGGTGAGGAAGTTGTTAATCAAGAGGAGCAGGTGGAAGCTAAAGAAGTTGAGGCTAAAGCTGTTGAAGCTAAAGCAGTTGAACCCATAGTAAAAAAACCAGTTGCGAACGTTGTTCAAGAAAGCAAGGTTGTAGAAGACCAAGTAAAAAAAGCAGTTGTTAAAAAACCGGAGATTGTCCAGCCGGCGGCCAGTTTTTATGCGATCCAGGTATCATCGTTTAAGAATAGCAGCAAGGCACAACAAGATGTCGATAATCTGATTAAAAAAGGATATGAAGCATATATCATGCCTATGAACCTCGGTAGCCAAGGTGTTTGGTATAGGGTTTATATCGGCAAGTTTGAAACAAAGAGCAGCGCTATGTTGTTTTTGCAGGGAATCCAGAAAGATTTTAAAGACAGTTTTATCAGAAAGATACAATAGGGTCGGCGCCGACCTTATTGATGTTAAATTAGGCACAGGCCCTTTTAGGGCTAAAAGAGCTTGTCACTAATTCCCCAGAATTGGTTTTTTTATGAAAAAAGAATTATTAATTTGTGTTGGGTTGTTCTTGCTGGGCATTTTTGTTTTTTCTCAAGGATTGGGTCAGCATGGTCTTGAATACAGGGATGACGAGATATTTTATTATCAGAGCACAAGGGAAATGGTTGCTGATGGCAATTATATGTCTCCGACGTATTTTGGGCAGAATAGATTTCAGAAGCCAATATTGTTTTATTGGTTAATTGTTCTTTCATATAAAGTTCTTGGCGTCAGTTGGTTTGCGGCAAGATTCGTATCGGCGATATTTGCCTGTTTGGCACTGGTTGTTACTTGGTTGACAGCTAAAAGATTGTTTGACGAGAGAACAGCCACCTTAAGTGCCGGGATATTGATGACTGTGCCAATGTTTCTGAGGCATGCAAAAAATGCTGTTCCTGATATGGCTTTGAATTTTTTCATAGTCCTCGCTGTTTACTATGCAGTCCTAGTTATTGATGATGAGGACTGTGGTAAGAATAGCATGCTGTTCTTTGTTTCTTGCGGCCTGGGCTTCATGATAAAAGGATTTGCGGCCCTTTTAATACCTTTTATGGTGGTTTTTATATATGCGTTCTTAAACAAGAAGCAGAGAATCCTGTCGAAAATGTCTTTTGGGCGAGGTGCGATAATACTTCTTTTGGTCACTCTCCCCTGGTTCGTTTTTATGATAGCAAAGCATGGATCAACATATATTGATTACATGTTAATTGACGAGACAAAAAATAGGCTTTTGGACCAAGGCTCAAAAAGTGCTATAAAATATTTATTAGGGTTCTTAATCAGAAGTGGCTTTTATTGCAAAGTACTGTTGTCATATTTTGCCCCATGGAGCATTTTTTTGCTTGGAGCAATTCCATTGTCGTTTGCAAGACTGTTCAGCTTAAGAGGTGAGCACAGAGAGATAGTCCGGGAAAAGAGGTCTTTTCAAATAATGCTGGTCTGGTTTTTCTCCGTTTTTTGTTTTTTCTCAATAATGTCTTTTAGGATCAACCATTATATGCTGGTTCTTTCCACTCCCTTTGCAATATTGATCAGCAAGTTCTTTTTATGGGATGTTGGCCCAAAGGGGATATTAGGGCTGTCTGTTCCTTTTATCCGACGGTATTTAATAATAATATTCATTGCGATCGGCACGTTTACTTTTAGTTTCCTAGTGGTGTTTATTTTGGGAAAGAGTAATTTGTGGATAGCAATATACTTGTTAATGTTTGTCTTAATGGTGCGAACTTGCTTAAAAAGAGATACATTCTTTGCCCCAGCTGTTTTATCCCTGTTTATGATATTTGTTTTTTCTCAGTCGAGATTGATGGGTGAAGCTAATGTTACTCCCCATTCAGCATTTCAGCGGTTCGCTAACATTATAAAAGCAGACCCTGACGGCTCTGTAGCGGTCGGTGTAGGCAGTAATGATATCCATGAAAAGGAGTTCCAGGTATATTTTGATAAAAAAGTAATTAAGGCAGCTAATAGTTCTAAAGGTGAGACAGCGTCAATGCTTTTAGAGTTTTTTAGCGAGAACGACAATGCTTATTGTTTGTTCACTGAGGAAGATTTTCAGGATATATCGTACCCGATCAGCGAAGAGCCTTTTAGAATTGTTCAAAAAGAATATATCTTTAGAAGAAGAATGCATATTGATAAAGGCTTCTTTATTGCTTTGATGCATTTTGATGACGATAAAGTACGTGATTATTTAATGGAGAAAGTGGTTTTGATCAGAAAGGATAAAAATGTCTGATAGCTTTACAAGCAAAGGTATCTTAGATTGCTCTATTGTTGTTCCGGTATATAACGAAGAAGAATCTTTAAGGGATCTGTTTGGTGAGATCCTGAAAGTTATGACGCCAATGAGAAACGATTATGAAGTTATTTTTGTTGATGATTGTTCATCGGATGCATCTTCAAAGATAATAAATGACTTTTGTGATGAATTTCCTGAAGTTGCCAAGAATTTGCCTTTGACTGAGAGAAGTGGGCAAACATATGCTTTAAAGCAAGGTTTAGAGTCAGCTATAGGCAAGATAGTTATCAGCCTTGATGCTGATCTGCAGAATGATCCCGGGGATATTCCAAGGCTTTTGGAAAAAATGAAAGAGGGCTATGATTGTGTTTGTGGATGGCGCAAGTCAAGGCAAGATACGGTTCTAAAGGCTGCAATGTCTAAGTTCGGCAATGTTATGCAAAGGTTATTTACGGGCATGAAGATACATGATGTTTCCTGCACTTTAAGGGCATATAAAAAAGAATGTGTTGGCAAGATAGCGCTTAATTGGGAGGGACAACATCGCTTTATTCCTTTAAGCTTATCTTTGCAGGGTTATAGGGTAGGTGAGATCGTTTCAAATCACCGTAAGCGTAAATACGGTTATTCAAAATATAACCACAGAAGGGTTTTTAGGGTTGTCGTTGATTTCTTTAGGGTTCTAAGCGTAAGGGGGAAAAAATGAATTGTGTTGAACAGTCAATACCAGGCTGGTTGTTAGTCCTTGGATTTTCTGGGCAGATCGCTTTTAGTTTGCGTTTTATTGTCCAGTGGGTGCGTTCTGAAATAAAAAAAGAGAGCTATATCCCTATTGCATTTTGGTATTTCAGCGTTGTTGGGGGATTATTGTTGCTTTTATATGCGATTTTCAGAAAAGACCCTGTTATAATTTTGGGCCAAAGCGCAGGGTTGATAGTATATGTTAGGAATCTAAGGCTGATATATAAAAAAAGAAGCAACAGGCATGAAAAACTATAAGATATAAGCCGTTAATTTATGGCTTAAAGCCGGTGGATTAGAAGAATGAAAGAATATTTGTATTGTTTTTGGACATAGATTTGATAGAATACATTTCTACGAGAAGAATAACAATTTTTGGATAGTTCTTCAGGATAGCAAAATCCTGTGTTCAATATTAAACTTATAGTATAGGGGAAATTTAAAAAGGATTGGTAAAATGAGAAAGAGTTATGTTTTAGTAGTGATCTGTCTTGCTTTTATGGGCTGTACAACGACTCAGCAGGGAACAACTATCGGAGGCTTAGGCGGGGCAGCTGTTGGAGGCATCATTGGGCATCAATCAGGTAACAGCGCTGAAGGTGCAGCTATTGGAGCAGCAGCGGGTGCATTAGGCGGATATGTAGTCGGTGAAAAAATGAAGCAAAAGTTCTGTCCTGTTTGTGGCCGACATTTTGATGAGACAGTTATTTATTGCCCTTATGATGGCGATGAGTTAAAGCTAAGGGTTAAATAAGTTCTTAGGAGAAAAAATTTTTGAAGATATTAATTATTGATGATTCTTTGTTAGACAGAAAACTTCTTATGAATGTGCTTAAGAAGGCCGGTTTTAATCATGAAATACTGCAGGCTGCTAACGGAGAAGATGGTGTTAAGCTGATGTATGAGCATATGGATGAGATCGGTCTTATATTTCTTGATTGGCAGATGCCAAATATGGATGGTATTGAGGTATTATTGCTTACCAGGACTATTCCAGGGATAAGGGATATTCCTGTTATTATGGTTACAGCATCCGGTTCTGAAGCAAATAAAAAAGTTGCTTGGGATGCTAATCCCGATTTGGCCGGCTATGTCGTCAAGCCATTTACAGCAGCAACTTTAATTAGAACAGTTGAGCCTTATTTGAAATAAATATATTCAGAGGAATAAGTGATGGCACTTGAACATGGAGAATATTTTGGAGAATTCATTGTCCCGCAGGGAACGGACCCTTTTTATGTCCAAGCACTTTTACTGTCTGAAGTTGTTAAAAGAACATTAGAACAAAGAGCTGGCATAGAACTTTCTGACCATCCTGAGATCGTTAAAGTTCCAATAGTTGATTTTATGAGAAAGATGAGAGTTTGGGGTTTAGACAAGTTCAAGGAAAACACTTTCATATCAACGGTCAATATGTATAGATCAAAAGATGATATGGATAAGGATAAAGTCCTTGGAGCGATTGTTTTGTATATGGAAGGTGAATTTATCCCTTTTCTGTTCAAAAGATTAGGTTATCCTGATATAGATGATCAAAATGAACAGGATATTGAGGACGCAATCGGAACATTTTGCAACTTAATCGCTGCCAAATTTAAGCAGGGCATAATTCAAATCGGTTACAAAGAGCTTGAAATGTCCCACTTTTCAAGTTATCAGGACCAAGTCCCCGGTGGTGTTCCTTATGATATTTCACAGGATTTTAAGTATCAAATATCCTTTAACATTAGGGACCAAAAAAGAATAGTTGTAGATCTCACAATGGCTACAATCCCAAAAGCTGATTTATATTAAGATATGCTTCTTATGTCAAAAAAGAAACTCATTGCTCTTTTAGTACTGATAATTTTAGCGGCGGGCAGCGTTGCTTTTATTAAATTCTATTTTAATGTAAAGCCTGAAGAAATAAGGGTCGGTCCTCTTGCAAGAGTTCGTGGTAATGATATTGCTCCCATAAAAATAGTCGAATTCATGGATTTTAGCTGTCCACCTTGTGCCATGGGCTCAAAATATTTAAAAGCTCAGATACAGGAGAATCCGGGCCTTATACGCTTGGAAATGAAGTATTTCCCTCTTAGAATGAATGAGAATTTTGCTATTAGTGCCCGCTATGCTGAATGTGCGGCAAGGCAAGGGAAATTCTGGCAGTATCATGATATATTGGTTGAGGAGCAGGCAAAGTGGAAAAAGTATATGGATCCTCAGACAGTTTTTGAATCTTATGCAAAGCGCAGCAAGCTAAATATAAAACAATTAGATGCCTGCTTGCAGGACAAAACAGTTTTTCAAAATATAGTGGAGCTGAAAGAAGAAGGTGAAATGTTAGGCGTCTCCAGCACACCTACTTATTTTATAAATGGTAAAAAGATAGTTGGTTTGAAATCGTTGGATGAAGAGATCTCTAGCCTGTTAAAAGTACATTCTGGGAAATAATTTCTGCTATAATATGTCTAAAACGAATATCAATCGCTTAATCAATTTTTTAGTTTTGACCCTTTTAACTTTGTTTATTATTCCAAAAATGTCCATTAGTGATCAAAAAATAAAAAGTCCGAATGTTAGTGGCCAGTTCTATGATTCCGATCCAGAGCGCTTATCAAAGGTCATAGACGGTTTTTTTTCAAGCGCGAAAGTCACTCAGAGAGAAAAGTTTATAGATATTATTATTTCGCCGCATGCCGGATATTTTTATTCAGGAGCTGTTGCAGCTCACGGATATAAAGCTGCAAGCAAAAATCTATACAAAACAGTTGTTATACTTGCTCCCAGCCATTTTTATGGTTTTGACGGGGTTTCAGTTGGATTGTATGATGCTTTTAAAACTCCGCTAGGTAATGTTGATGTTGACTTGGATTTTGCGAATAAATTAGAACCCTTGAATGATAAATTTGCTTTTGAAGAAAAAGCATTTGCCAGGGAGCATTCTCTGGAGGTCCAGATACCATTTCTTCAAAAGACATTTAAAGATTTTAAAATAGTCCCGGTTATTGTCGGACAGATAAGCGCTCAGACATTGAAGGATTTTGCGCAAGCTCTTATAAAGATTATCGGTGACAGGAAAGATGTTCTTATTGTAGCAAGCACGGACCTTTCTCATTATCACGACGATGAATTTGCCCGAAATATGGACCGCAAAACCATTGAGGCTATAAAAAGCCTTGATGTTCAGGCGTTAGTTGAAGGTAGTTATCTGAGGACCTTGGAGCTTTGCGGAAGTTTACCGGTCGCTATTTCAATGGTTTATGCAAAATTAAAAGGCCTTAATAATTTTGAAGTGCTAACTTACGCAAATTCTGGGGATGTCTCGGGAGACAAATCAAATGTTGTTGGTTATGTTTCTGCGATTATGTATGGTGACAGTGGTCTCGGGGATGGCAGCATTAAAGAAAATGCCGGCCTTAAAGAAGGCAGGGCTGACCAGGAGGGCCTATCCGAAGAGCAAAAAAAGAGGCTTATGTTCATTGCAAGGAAGACCGTCGATGAATATGTCCGGAACAAAAAGAAACTTGATTTTGTGGAGAATGATCCACGCTTAAAGCAGGCGGAAGGGGCTTTTGTGACTTTAAAGAAAAATGGACAGCTCCGAGGATGCATAGGCAATATAATAGCTCAGGGTCCTTTGTATTTAACGGTCCGAAATATGGCAATAGCTGCAGCCAGCCAGGATCACAGGTTTAATCCTGTAACAGTGAAAGAATTAGAAGATATTGAAATAGATATCTCTGTTTTAACCAAGCCTCGTGTTGTCAAAAGTGCGAGCGAGATTGTTATGGGTAAACATGGTGTTATAGTTTCAAGAGGACCTTTTAATCAGGGCGTATTCTTGCCGCAGGTTGCTACGGAGACAGGATGGAGTAAGGAAAAATTCTTGTCTGAACTTTGTTCCCAGAAGGCACAACTCCCGCCAGATTCCTGGAAAGACCCTGCAACAAAGCTGGAAGTGTTTGAGGCAATAGTTTTTGAAGAAAATGATTTCAATGGCAAGTGACCTGCGCTTTTTCAAAATATATTTATTATAAATTTGCTCTTTGTGCTGCATTTTTAATTTATTTTATTTTTAATTAATAGTATTAATTGGTATAAATTAAACATTCAAAAGCCTCTTTTGTTCCTTCGTCGAAAAAATCAGTATCTCTCCTTTTAAAAAAACAAAAATAATCCAAACAACAGTTGAGTTAGAGCATACGTTTGATACTATAATAATATCTACTAGTACTAGTTACATTACACATATTTACCACAATATATTGTATTTAGATAATAAATCCACCGGTTATGCTGACCCCAGAGCTTTATCTAAGTATGCCACTATATTGTAGGTAATTATTAACCTGCTACAATATATGGTATCTGAAAAAAAACGAAAATCAAAGACCGGATTTTGTGATGACAGGATGGTTCTGTGCAGATCTTCTCAATTATTGGGAAATGCATTTAGTCCTTTTTTTGTTGTTCGTTCAATTCTAAAAGCCAGTCCTATTTTTTTTATCTATATAGTTTTATTATTATCTTTATCACGTTATACATATGCTGCGGATATTGAAGCAGTCCTGGATTCTGCAGATGGTACGAGTTCTTTTAAGGTTCAGGATTCTGCAGCAACAGATGCTTTGACAGTTGATTCTGAAGGTAAAATGATCGTAGGACATGCTACGGCTGTTGATGGCAGTGAGATGCTGAAATTGCAAAATGCTGGAGGCGATTTCAGCATATTTGTTTACAGCGGCGTTTGCGAGAACAATGTTATTGCTGAGATCGGGGATATGTGTGTCAATGAAGCTAGCGGCCTTGTCTATATTAAACGTGCTGATGGCGGGGCGGCTACTGGATGGAGAGAAACTGCTGTTACGGTGCCTGCAGTGACAGGCACTGAATTTCTTGGTTCTGCAGCTATTGCCTGGTCTGATATTTATGTAAGAGCAATAAGAACGGATGCCGGACAGAATTTAACTATTGATACTGCTGGAGGGACTATCAATATTGATGACACTACTATTGATCTTGCAACTCAAACTGTTGATGTTACCCTTAAGGCTGATGAAGTAGATGGCTTGAACTTTGACAGCAATACAGTTTCTATTGATGCCCAGAATAACCGGGTTGGATTTGGTGATGCCGCTCCTTTGGCGACCGTGCATGTTGGTTCTGGCGGGGCGCTTGCAAATATTGATGGGTCTAATGATCTTTTTGTGAATGGAGATATAGAGGCTGATGGGACGATTTTTGCGACTACTGTAAGCGCAGGGACAATTATCGGTTCTATTGATGCCGATTTAACGCCAGGTTCCGTTGTTTTTGGTGATGCCACAGGTGCGATCGATGAAGACAACGCAAATTTATTTTTTGATAACACTAACAACTATTTTGGTATTGGCACAGCAGTACCGGCAGCTAAATTAGAAGTTGAAGTTGAGGCAGGTGAAAATCAACAGGCGGTTATCATTGATTCAGCCAGAGTTGATCAGATCGCAATTGATATAACTGCAGGCCAGACCTCAGCTGATATCATTAATGTTTCCGCTTCAGCACTTACAACAGGTGTCGGCTTTGATATCAGCAATGCAGATGCATTGGTTACCGGTACAATAGCAAGTTTTAAGTCCAACAGTGCAGATGCCAGTGCCCGTACTCTGGTTCAAATTACGAATGATAATGCCGCCGCTGCAGGCGCTACGGTTTTGGGTATTCATCAGGATGGTGCCGAACTGGCGCTGGATGTTAATGCAACAGCTAATGATGATGTTGTCCGTATCCAGGCTGCAAATGCAAATTTTACGAACGATGCTTTATTTATTCAGTCTGCTGAAGAAGATACCGGCGCTTTTAACTTTATCAAACTTACCAGTGATTCTGACGGTGCACCTGATGATGAACTAACTATTGCTCAGGATGGCACGATAACTACTGATGGTAACCTTATTGTATCAGGCAGTTCTACTTTAAGCGGCCCCATAATTGATGTTTCAAACCAAACGGTGGATGTTACCTTAAATAATGCTGTGGATGCGTTTAACTTTAATAATAATGCTCTTTCCATAGATGCCCTAAACCAAAGAGTTGGTATTGGTAATGCGGCTCCTGATGCGGCATTGCACGTTGGTACAGGCGCAACCGGCTCAGTAGATCTTGCTGATGGACCTGGTGATGTTTACATTGAAAATGACCTGGAAGTTGATGGTAATGTTTGGCTTGGTGATGCTTCTGTTGATAATATCGAGATCAGGGGAAGTATGGTTTATAACGCAAGTATTGACCTGGATGGAAATGTTCTTTCTTTAGATTCAGATGGAGACACATCTTTAACAGCAGATACAGATGATCAGATAGACATCGCAATAGGTGGTGTTGATGATTTTGTGTTTACAAAAGACCAGATGGATGTAACAGGCGCGCAGATAGTAAATGTCGGGACGATCGATGCAGGGGCAGTTGCTCTTGAGATCACGGCGACAACGGAAGTAGTTGTAAATGAAGACAGTGAAGATGTTGATTTAAGGGTCGAGTCCGACGATCAAGCTGATATGTTCATAGTGGATGCAGGAGCAGATCGCGTTGGTATTAATACGGCGGCACCAGCTGCAGGTTTGACTATTGGTGCAGGGACAAACAATTATGCCAGCGGGATAGATGATCTTTATGTGACGGGAAATCTAGAAGTTGACGGCAGTGTATGGTTGGGAGATGCAGCGGTTGATAATATCACTATCAATGGAGAAATGATCTATAACGCAAGTATTGATCTGAACGGTAATAGATTGACGCTGGATTTAGACGGTGACACATATGTTGAGGCAGATACAGATGACCAGATAGATATCGCAATAGGTGGTGTAGATGAAGTATCATTCACAAAAGACCAGCTGGATGTTACGGGAGCACAGATAGTCAATGTAGGGACGATCGATGCAGGGGCAGTTGCACTGGAGATCACGGCAACAACGGAAGTAGTGGTCAATGAAGACAGTGAAGATGTTGACTTAAGGGTCGAATCAGACAATCAAGCTGATATGTTCATAGTGGATGCAGGAGCTGACCGAGTCGGTATTAATACGGCGGCACCAGCAGCAGGTTTGACTATTGGTGCAGGAACAAATGATTATGCCAGCGGTATAGATGATCTTTATGTGACAGGAGTATTGGAAGTAGACGGCAGCGTGTGGCTTGGAGATGCGGCAGTAGACAATATCACGATCAACGGGGATATGATCTACAATGCAAGTATCGATCTAAATGGTAACAGGCTGACACTGGATGTTGATGGTGATTCTTATTTAGAGGCAGATACGGATGATCAGCTTGATATAGCATTAGGCGGGGTTGATGAAGTGTCGTTCACAAAAGACCAGCTGGATGTTACGGGGGCGCAGATAGTCAATGTAGGGACAATTGATGCGGGTGCAGTTGCATTGGAGATAACAGCCACAACAGAAGTAGTTGTAAATGAAGACAGTGAAGATGTTGACTTAAGGGTCGAATCAGACAATCAAGCCGATATGTTCATAGTGGATGCAGGAGCAGATCGCGTTGGTATTAATACTGCGGCACCAGCAGCAGGTTTGACAATAGGTGCAGGGACAAATAATTATGCAGACCAGATAGATGATCTTTATGTGACCGGTGACCTTGAAGTAGACGGCAGCGTATGGCTGGGAGATGCGGCAGTAGACAATATCACGATCAACGGGGATATGATCTACAACTCAAGCATTGATCTAAACGGGAACAGATTGAC